>Ga0247611_10002108_pt1 | contig 33448 bp, 29 predicted proteins | sample 177DNAGHGhighgp2_FD_192422 | JGI IMG/M metagenome (GOLD analysis project Ga0247611, IMG submission 192422) | Sheep rumen microbial communities from Palmerston North, Manawatu-Wanganui, New Zealand - 1770 DNA GHGhigh gp2 | ecosystem: Host-associated > Mammals > Digestive system > Stomach > Rumen... | reverse complement strand
CCGAGTTTCACGGCGACAGAGTTGACACTCATGGCGAACGCCTGTTTCAGCGTGATATGAGCCCCCGAGAAGCGTCCGTCGGCATTGGTGGGAGCCCACAGGACCTCCTTTTTCTGTTTGGCATCATAGACCTTCATCGAGAAATAGGAGTCTTGTCGAGTGTCACATGGTGTGATACCCTGGTTCATGGCTTCGGTATAGACAAAGAGTTTGAAGGTGGAACCAGGCTGACGCATCGCCGTCACCTTGTCGTACTTCCACGTCTTGAAGTCGAGGTCGCCCACCCATGCCTTCACATGTCCTGTCTGTGGCTCCATAGCCACAAAACCGCAGTGCATGAACCGCTCCATATAACGGATGGAGTCGAGAGTGGATATCTCTTTCTCGATATAGCCATGCTCATAGTCGAAGAGTTTGACGTTATGGGGCTTGTTCAGGTAATAGTCGATAGAGTCCTGGTTGGCATTGTATTTCTGCGACAAGTATTTATAATAAGGTAATTTCTTGGCGAGATCCTCGATGAAATGCGGAATCTCCTGGTGTCGCTCGTCCCGCCACGGGTTCATGCCCAGCCAGTGGTTATCGAAACTCCTTTGTATAATCCTCATCTGGTTGGTGACAGCCTGCTCGGCATATTTCTGCATACGGGTGTCGATGGTGGCATAGATCTTGAGACCGTCACGATAGAGGTCTATGTCATTCTCGTTGCACCATTCCCTGAGGAAGTTGGCTACCGCCTCACGGAAGTAGAGAGCCTGCCCGTCATAGTTGTTCTCCACGCTATAGTCGAGGTCGATAGGTTTCTTAGTCAGCGTGTCGTAAGCCTCCTTGGTGACATCCTTGTGCTGTAACATATTGTTGAGCACGATGTTACGGCGGCTAAACGAGTTCTTGGGGTTGATGCGCGGATTATAATAAGTGGTAGCCTTGAGTAGTCCCACGAGGATGGCGCACTGGTCGGTTGTGAGGTTCTTGGGGGTCGTGCCGAAGTAGGTCTTTGCTGCCGTCTTGATACCAAAGGCGTTAGAGCCGAAGTCGACGGTATTGGCATACATGGTGAGGATTTCCTTCTTGTCGAAGAACATCTCGATCTTGACGGCGGTGATCCATTCCTTACTCTTCATGATGAGCATCTTCACGCCAGGGATATAGCCCAAGAGCCCCGTAGAGTACTCGGTGCGGACACGGAACATGTTCTTCACTAACTGCTGGGTGATGGTGGAAGCGCCACGGGCATCATGGTGCACCACAAAGTCCTTTAAGGCGGCGAACACACCTTGGAAGTCGATACCGAAATGGCGGAAATAGCGCTCGTCCTCTGTGTCGATAAGGGCACGCCAGAATACGGGGTTGACATCATCGTACTCCACTGGTGTACGGTTCTCGCTGAAATATTTACCGATAAGCACGTTGTCGGCACTATAGAGTTCTGACGCCTGTGTCGTCTTGGGGTGCATGATCGTATTCAGACTGGGTGACTTGCCGAAAAGCCACAGGAAATTGATGTCTACCATGAAGAGATAGAGGATAAAGGCAACGATGAAGGAGGCAAAGCCCACTGCCGTCTTCGTATACCATTTACGTCCCTGATACAATCCCTTATACCACTGCCAGAACTTCTTGGGAGCCTGACATATCATGTCTACGTACTTATTCATATTGTGATATATACTTCAGTATTTCTTCTTTTTGTTGTGGGTTAAACCATTGTACTTGCTCGTCACGCTTAAACCATGTCAGTTGCTTGCGGGCATAGCGTCGGGTATTACCCTTCATGCGTTCCACTGCCTCCTCCAGCGACCATGTGCCGTCAAGACAGGCGAACATCTCCTTGTATCCCACCGTGTTCAGCGCATTGTTCTCACGCTTGCCGTAGAGTGACCTCGCCTCATCAAGCAGTCCTTCCTCCATCATCTGGTCGACCCGTTGGTTGATACGCTTATATAACTCGTCACGGTCGCGGTTCAGACCAATCTTGACAATCTTGAAAGGGCGTTGCTTCTTCTCCTGTGTCCGAAAGGAAGTGTAGGTCTTTCCAGTCTGGTAACATATCTCCAAGGCATGAATCACCCGGCGGTGGTTCTTCCTGTCTACTACCTCATAATGCTCAGGATCCAGTCGTTTTAGGTCTTCGCAAAGAGCCTCCAGCCCTTCTTGCTCATAGCGTCGCTTCATCTCCTCACGGATGTCGTCACGGATGGTGGGAATATCGTCGATACCGTTACAGACAGCGTCTATATACATCATGCTACCGCCCGCCAGCAGTTGGATGGGGGAGTGCTGGAACTGCTCGTCAAGCAGCCGTAACACATCCTGCTCATACATGGAGGCATTATAGTAGTCGTCGATACTGATGCTTCCCACGAAATAGTGCCGTACTGCCTTCAGTTGCTCCTCGGTAGGTGTTGCCGTCCCGATGCGCAGTTCCCTATAGATTTGCCGGGAGTCCGCATTGATGATGGGAATACCGTAATGCCTTGCGATGTCAATGCAAAGTTCCGTCTTGCCAACGGCTGTCGGACCCGTGATGACGATGAGCGTCATTATCTGATGACTCCTCGCTTAGAACTCTCGATGAAGGAACAGATATACTCCACCTCCTTGGAGTCAGGATACTTGGCACGCGCCTCTGCGATGCCGTCTTTCAGTACCCCCTGCGCATAGATGATGCGGTAGGCATCATGGATAGCCTCGATTGTCTCATTGCTGAAGCCTCGGCGGCGCAGACCGATGAGGTTGACACCAGCATAGCGCACGGGCTCCTTACCTGCTATCACATAGGGCGGAATGTCCTGACTGGTGCGTGAGCCGCCCTGGAACATGATGTAACTGCCCACTTTGCAGAACTGATGGAACAGACAGGTGGCGGAGATAATAGCGTAGTCGTCAACCTCCACCTCGCCGGCGAACTTCGTGGAGTTGCCGATGATACAGCCGTTGCCAATCACACAGTCGTGAGCCACATGCATGTTCTCCATCAGCAGGTTTCCATTGCCTACCTTGGTCTTTCCCTTCGAGGCGGTGCCACGGCTGATGGTGACATTCTCGCGGATAGAGTTGTTATCGCCAATTTCGCATGTTGTCTCCTCACCCTTGAACTTTAAGTCCTGGGGCTTGGTGGAGATGCTGGAACCGGGGAAGAACTCATTGCCATTGCCGATGCGTGCACCGGTATGGATGGTCACGCTGTTGTACAGTTTATTGTTATCACCGATAATAACATTCTTGTCGATATAACAGAACGGACCGATGATGTTATTGTCGCCCAGTTTTGCCTCTGGGTCGACAAAAGCCATAGGGTGTATTTGGTTTGCCATAATTTACTTGTTCTTTACGATTTGTGCGGTGAAGGTAGCCTCGGCAACAATATGGTCGCCCACGAAGATATAACCCTTCATGGAGGAGATACCATGACGGACGGGCGCGAGGAGGTCGACCTTGAAGATCAGCGTGTCGCCAGGTACAACCTTCTGACGGAACTTCACGTCGTCAATCTTCATGAAATAAGTAGACCAGCGCTCTGGCTCCTCTAAGGTGTTCAGTACCAAGAGTCCTCCGCATTGTGCCATTGCCTCAATCTGGAGAACGCCAGGCATGACAGGCTCCTCGGGGAAGTGTCCCTGGAAGAACGGCTCGTTGCTTGTCACGTTCTTGATACCTACGATACTGGTAGCACCCAAAGAGATGACCTTGTCGACTAACTGCATGGGATAGCGGTGGGGCAGCAACTCACGGATCTTGTTGATATCCATTACCGGCTCCTCATTGGGGTCGTAGATAGGTGCCTGTATCTCGTGCTTGCGAATCTCCTTACGCATCTGACGGGCAAACTTATTATTGATGGTATGTCCGGGACGGGTGGCGATGATGCGACCCTTGATGGGCTTGCCAATCAGTGCCATGTCGCCAATGATATCTAATAACTTATGGCGGGTACACTCGTTCTCCCATACCAGCGGCTTATGCTGGATATAGCCTAACTCGTTGGCGTCACGATGCTCAACATGCAACATATCGGCAAGTTGGTCGAGACGCTCCTGGGTCGTCTGACGCTCATAGATGACAATAGCATTGTCCATGTCACCGCCTTTAATGAGGTTTGCCTGCAACAATGGCTCGATATCACGAACAAAGACAAAAGTACGGGCGGCAGCGATCTCCTTGGCGAAGTCTTCCGCTTTCTCAAGTGTGGCAAACTGGCTATTGATGAACTTAGACTCAAACGAGCACATCGCAGTCAGCGAGAAAGCCTCGTCAGGAAGAATGGTGATGCAGGAGCCGGTGTTCTCGTCCTTCACCTCAATCTTCTTGCGGATAATATACCAGTCTTTGGGTGCGTTCAGTTCCTCAACACCTACCTCCTTGATCTTCTCCACATACTGGATGGCACTGCCATCGAGGATAGGGAACTCAGGACCGTTCACCTGTATTATGCAGTTGTCAATGCCCATGGCATAGAGGGCGGCAAGACCATGCTCTACGGTAGATACACGTGCGTCACCCTTGGCTAGAACGGTGCCGCGCTGGGTATCAACCACATTCTCGGCAATCGCGTCAATGACAGGCTCGCCTTCCATGTCAATACGTTGAATCTTATAACCTGTGTTCTCTGGGGCAGGATTGAATGTCACAGTGAGGTTCAGTCCCGTATGCAGTCCTTTTCCATAGAGAGAGAAACTGCCTTTGAGTGTTTTCTGTTTCATGCGTTATGCTGTTTCTTTAATTCTTCTAATTCCTTGCGTAAGGCTCCTAACTCACGATACATGTCAGGGAGACGCTTCATCACTGCCTGTGCCTTGAAGAACACCTTCGGGTCGATGGCAGGAGCGCCAATCAGTTGCTCGCCATTGCCTTTCGTGTTACTGATGACACCGCTTTGCGCTCCTATAAACGTCTTGTCGGCAATAGTGATATGCCCTGAGAATCCTGCTTGTCCACCGACCATGCACCAAGCACCGATCTTTGTGCTTCCAGCCATTCCGACTTGTGCAGACATCACAGTGTTCTCTCCAATTTCACAGTTGTGGGCAACCTGAATAAGGTTATCGAGTTTCACTCCCTTATGGATAATGGTCTGACCCATCGTTGAGCGGTCGACACAGGTGTTGGCACCAATCTCCACATTATCCTCAATGACGACAATGCCCATTTGGGGAATCTTGTCGTAACCATCTTGGTTAGGGGCGAAACCAAAGCCATCGGCACCAATGACTGAGCCAGCGTGAATCGTCACGTTCTTACCAATCTGGCAACCGTCATAGATTGTCACATGAGGATATATCATGGAGCCATCACCGATTTTTACGCCATCACCCACGTAAGTAAACGGACCGATGTACACATCCTTGCCAATCTCTGCCGTCTTGGAGATAAAGGCAAGTGGGTCGACACCTCTCTTCTTAGGTAGTGAGGCGGCATACATCTGCATCAGTTTTGCCACGCACTCATAAGCATTTGGCACACGTATCAGCGTAGCATTGACAGGATTTTCCAACTCCAGGTCGTCATTGACCAGTACAATACTTGCTTGGGTGTCGTAAATGTAGTGCGTATATTTAGGGTTAGAAAGGAACGTGATAGCACCTTCTTTTCCTTCTTCTATTTTCGCAAAGGTGTGGACTTTGACTTGCTCGTCACCTTCCACATGTCCACCAATGAAATCGGCGATTTGTTTGGCTGTAAACTCCATTTTCTCCTTATTAAGTATTAAATTAACTTTGCAAAGTTACTACTTTTTTCTCAAACTCGTTGATAACAGAGGTAATATTTACGTATTTTTTTGGAAAGTAGATGTACATTTAATATTTCAGAAGCCTCTGCAATGTCTTTGACAGTGCCGTCTTTGTAAAGAATACCGATACTGTCATCCTCGGGATTATACATGTCTTTCCCAATCTCAGTCAGGGTCATCATATAGGAGGTTTCTTCCATCGAGATATGTGTTGCATCGGCAATACGCTTTCTGATACTGTCGAGGTGTTCGGGAGTCGGAGGCTCCTCACTGACCTCGACCTTGAACAGATGGCGGTCAAGCATGTCCTTGGCAAGTGTCGACAAGATGATATCGTCAACATTTTTCCAAACTTTCATCGCACTCCAGATATCAGCATCGTCCAAGTCGGCATACATCTGTAATGCTTCAGTATGGTTCATAAACCATTCTGCATCGACATCATTGCGAAGGAAATAGGCAAGTGCTGGGGCTGCAAAAATCTCTTTACCGGATTTTACTAAGTGTTTGGCTCTCAAAAGGGTATTAACAAGTATCTTCTCGTAGCCAACAGCCGTTTTATGCAGGTAGACCTGCCAGTACATCAGTCGTCGGGTGGTCAGGAAATTCTCTATGGAGTAGATGCCTTTTGCGTCTACCACAAGACGGTCATCCTTCACATTAAGCATTTTGATAATGCGTGCGGAACCGATGTTTCCTTCCGTCACACCTGTAAAAAAAGAGTCACGGCGGAGATAGTCAAGACGGTCCATGTCAAGTTGACTGGAGATCAACTGATGGAAAATCTTGTTAGGGTACTCGTCTTTGAAGATGGCGATGGCAAGGTTCAGTTCCCCGTGCATGTCCTTGTTGATCTGTTCCATCATCATCAGGGAGATGTCCTCATGAGAGATTCCGTGTATCAGGGTGTTCTCAAGTACATGGGAGAACGGACCGTGCCCGATGTCGTGCATCAGGATGGCGGCTTTTACCGCCTCTGCCTCTGAGTCGAAGATATATACTCCTTTTTCTATCAACGACTTCACGGCTTCCGTCATAAGGTAAAGAGCACCTAATGAGTGCTGGAATCTGGTATGCCTTGCCCCTGGATACACTACAGAGGCAAGTCCAAGTTGGTTGATGCGGTTCAAACGTTGAAACAACGGATGCTGTACGATATCGTAGAGGAGTCCTTTCCTGATTTTTATAAACCCGAATACGGGGTCGTTGATGATTTTATAACCGTCCATCTTTGGTATTTTTGTGCGAAGGTACTACATTTTTTTGAATCAACCAAGATACATTTGATAATTTATTGTTATCTTTGCAATGGATTTAAAAGAAAGCAAATGTTCAGATTCAAAAGATTTGTCGTGGAGCAAGACCTGTGTGCTATGAAAGTAGGTATGGACGGTGTATTGTTAGGAGCATGGGCACAAGGTGGGAAACGAATTCTTGATATAGGTACAGGAACAGGGCTGATAGCCTTGATGATGGCGCAGCGTCATCTGGAATCCCTGATTACCGCTATAGATATTGACGAAGGTGCTGTCAAACAGGCAAAGAAGAATGTGGAGAACTCTTATTTCAGACATCAGATTATTGTTAGGCAAGAAGCGGTGCAAGAACATCTTGGAATGTATGATGCGATAGTTAGTAACCCACCATACTTTATTGATGCTTTGAATGCTCCCGACCAGCAACGGAATATGGCAAGGCATACAGATACGTTGAGTTATGCGGAACTGATGCAAGCAGCCTATCGCCTGTTGTCGGATGACGGAGAGTTCTCTGTTATCGTACCTTTTGACTATAAGAAACGGATGGAGGATGAAGCGACATTTGTGGGATTTTTCCCTCATCATGTACTGGGTGTCCGTACTGTTGAGCGAAAGCCTGCGAAACGCTATCTTCTCTCGTTTGTGAAGCATCCGATAGCCAGCGACCATGCGATCATTACCATAGGAGATGAGGAATACAAGTCGTTGACCAAGGATTTCTATCTGTGAAAACCTGTACGCACGAATTCTGAGAATTGCCCTTGGTATCCGTTAAACACGTTGATATCCACATCGCCTGTGATACCGTCCACCTTTCCTGTTGGTGACAACTGCCAATAAACCAGTTTTACATCAGGCTTGTATTCCCCATAGCGGGCAATCCATACATTATATTTCTTTTTAATATCTGTGGCATTCTTCATGTGGTTGAAGATGAACATCTGGTTGACATAAAGAATAGGAAGTTTTCCTGTATGCCGTTCCACGATTTCCATCCATATACGAATGCGTCGCATCAGTTCCTCGTCACCTATCTTCTTGATTTGTGCTTCCGAAGGCTCTACGTCAAGAACCGGTGGAAAATCGTTTTTACCAATAGTCGCATATTTCAGGAAATGGGCTGCCTGCGCCTGTGGCGTTGTAGACATGGAGAAGAAATGATAAGCACCGACGTGGATGCCGTGTCTCTTTGCCTGAACATAATCTTGACGGAAATAACGATTCTGGATAGTCGTACCCTCTGTCGCCTTGATATACATAAATGAGATGGGGAATGTCTGACCGTTGGTGGGATGTTTCTTTCCCAACGAGAGAATACGCAGTTTTTTCCATATAATACTGAATCGCTTACGTCCTTTCTCATGCTGATGGCGGGAGATGTCAATTCCATAGATGCGGTCTGTAGTGTATTTTAGTCGCTCGCCAAGGAAACGCCCTTTCTTCCACTCACCGACACGTAACTGATGATGTGGTGACGACTCGTAGCCAAAGCCATGACGGTGGTCCTCCTGCCAATGACCATCATAGTAGTTATCGTTATTGGTTCGATAGATACCTTGTCCTGAAGCCATTAGGTTCTTGTCCATCTGGCCAAAATATACGCCAAGAGAGTCTGTGCGCCATGCTACAACAATAGTGTCATGATCCCATAACCCTCTGACGATTCGCCCTTTAGCATCTGTCGTTATACCTCTCCCGGAGAGTTTTTGACTTATATGGTATTGTCCTGCCTTCCAGTAACCGCCTTTTGTCTTTACAGCAATTAAAGGACGGTTTTTTGCGGCAATAGTATCGTAGGTGATATATCGGTAGGTTGGCGTCGTCATTAAAGCCTTTAGGAAATACTGATGCTGCTGGAGTCGGGTGTGGTGGGCGGCAATCTGATTATATCCTTCATCTGTCACATCGTGAACACGGAAATAATAGTTCATCTCTTCCATCTCATCTTCCAGCAGTTGAATAGCATGGCGGATAGAGTCGTTAGATGGGCGTTGGTGAACTTTTACGATGACCTTGTCACTCATCATCATTGACTGTCGTGGATGGATGAGTGGAGAGAAAGGTAGGATAGCCCCTAATAGGACTATCACGAAAATGTCGGCTATGGTTGCTTGGTATTTCAAGGTCTTATCTTGTTTCTTCTAACCAGTGGTCTATCAATTGACGGGCGATAGAGAGTTTCTCGGGTATCTGTGGCAGATGGTCTTTGTCAAACCATGCTCCTTTTGACAACTCAGACCTTTGCAGGTGTATCTTCCCACTATCATAATCGGCAGTGAAGCCTACCATCAGTCCACATGGGTAAGGCCAAGGTTGTGAGGAAAAATACTTGAGGTTTTTAATATGCAGACCTGTTTCCTCCATGACTTCCCGATGGACGGCTTCTTCTAAAGTCTCACCTGTTTCTACAAAACCGGCGACCAGTCCGTAGAAGTCTGTACGGAAATTCTTAGCATGTACGAGGAGCACCTCATCTCTTTTACGCACTAAGACGATGACGGCTGTGGCTAACTGAGGCCATACCTCTTTGCCACAATGCTCACAACGTTTGGAAATGTCTGTATGGAACTTCATCGGACCGCCACAAACTCCGCAGAACTTTGTGTTCTGATCCCAATAAAGCAGTTCATGGCATTTGCCTGCTTTCAAATAGTCTTCATGTGAGAGATGATAGTAACTTTGGCGCAATCCGCACATCTCATAACGCTCGTTCCCAGTAAGAGGCTGCTCAATTCGAAAGGCCTTTGCCCCATCGACATTCATCACAGTTGTCCATGGCTTTACTTCAACAGGTGGTTCTGTGGGTATCCGATAGCCATTGGAGGTCTTTTCCAATACAAGGTCAGATTGGCAAAATACGAAATACTGTATCATTATCTGAGGGTTATTGCTTTATGTCCTTCAAATAAGTCTCAGCCCTTTGTAGGTCCTCTGGCGTGTCAATACCAACGGTCTCAACCTCAGTAAGTCCTACACGGATCCGATAGCCGTTCTCCAGCCAACGCAACTGCTCCAGACTTTCTGCTATTTCCAAAGAAGATTGCGGCAGTTGGGTAATCTCATGTAAGATATTACGCCGATAGGCATAAATGCCTAAGTGTTTCAGATAAGGGAAATGAGTTAACCAGTCGTTTTGCTCCTTGCCACGTACATAAGGAATGACAGAACGGCTGAAATAGAGTGCGAAACCATTCCTGTCAGTCACAATCTTCGGAGAGTTAGTGTTCATAACAGCCTCAATAGACTCAAAATGCTTGCCTAATGTTCCGATCTGGGTCTGCGGATGGTCAAACAGATGTTGGATGGTGTCCAGTTGGGAAGCATGGACAAAAGGCTCATCGCCTTGGATATTAATAATCACATCAGCGTCTGTTCCTATTATCTGACAAGCCTCTTCGATACGGTCAGTGCCACTCTTGTGGTCGTTACGTGTCATAACGGCCTTTCCTCCAAATCCGACAACAGTATCATAGATGCGCTGGTCATCAGTAGCGACATATGCTTCTCCCAATGCGGTGAAGGCTTTCTCATAAACATGTTGTATGACGGGGCGACCGCCTAATAAAGCCAAGGGTTTTCCCGGAAAGCGCGTTGACGCATAGCGGGCAGGAATAATGGCGATAAACTTCATATTCAATGTTGATTTTTGTGCAAAGGTACAAAAATATCTGAATCTTGCGTTAATATACCCTAATTAATTTTGATAGTCTCACTTTTTTTCCTACTTTTGTAAAGTTTAAATTTGAATCAATGATGAAACTACGCAATATAGTAACTGTCTTTTTAGTCTCTTCTTCTTTGACACTTTATGCTCAAAAAATCACATTGGGCTCTTGTACTACAGCAGACGGAGGAACTTACCAAGGTGAGATGTCTGGTGGTAAACCTCAGGGTAAAGGTCGTGCTGTCTATAAGAATGGTGACAGGTATGAGGGAGAGTATGTGAAGGGAAAGCGACAAGGACAGGGTACCTACACATTCTCTGATGGTGAGAAATATGAGGGTGAATGGTTCCAGGACCATCAGCATGGGATGGGAACCTTCTATTTCCAGAATAATAATAAATATGTAGGGCTCTGGTATGCTGATGAGCAACAGGGACATGGTGTCATGTATTACTTCAATGGTGACACTTATGACGGCTTGTGGAAATCCGACAAGCGTAACGGACAGGGTATATATACTTATAAAGGTGGTGCTACCTATGATGGTCAATGGAAAGACGATATGAAGAATGGCAAGGGGATGTTCAGTTGGCCTGACGGTTCTTCTTATGAGGGACAATATGTGAATAATCTCCGTCAAGGGAAAGGAGTCTTCAAATATTCCAATGGTGACCTATATGTAGGACAATGGAAAGAGGATGCGCCACATGGCAAAGGCATTTACAAGTTCCAGAGTGGTGATGTCTATGAAGGTGACTATGCTCAGGGTGAACGGACAGGACAGGGTGTCTTCCGTTATGCCAATGGGGATAAATATACTGGTGGCTTTTACAATGGCGACAAGCAAGGTGAGGGTATGCTGGTATGGAAAAACGGTAATGTCTACCAAGGTCAATGGAACAATGATAAGCCTAACGGAAAAGGAAAACTGACCATGAGGAATGGGGATGTCTTTGAGGGACAGTTTAAGGATGGCACTATCCATGGTGAGGGTATAGCCCGTTATGCTGATGGCTCTAAGTTCAAAGGTGTGTTTAAGGAAGGGCGGCGTAACGGTCCTGCCATTGAGCAGGATAAGGATGGTAAGCGTTTTGAGGGCTCTTATGTGGACGACCGCCGTGATGGTCGTTTTGTGGAGAAAGACGCCAATGGTAATGTGATAGCGACAGGCACTTATAGTCATGGACGCAGGGAAGTTGACAAGAAATAATCAAATCTACTAAAAATATAAGTAATTATGATCATCGACAGTTTGCAAAATCTGAAGAACTATGAGTCTGTGAACCCATTATTCTCCAAAGTGGTTGAGTTTTTGAAGAACCATGACTTGAATGCTCTTGAATCCGGTAAGTACGAGATTGAGGGTAAGGACCTTTTTGTTAATATCACTACAGCAAAGGGGAAAACACCTGACGAGGCTGTTATTGAGACACATGACAAAATGATTGACATCCAGATTCCGTTGTCATCATCGGAGACTTATGGATATACTCCTCGTGAGGCATTGCCTGCTGCTACTTATAATGCGGAGAAGGATATTACAAAAATTCCTGATCTTGCCGCAGAGAGTTATATTACCTGTCAGCCAGGAATGATGGCAATATTCTTCCCACAGGACGGACATGCCCCTTGTATTGCTGGTGTTCCAGAACTAAAGAAAGCGATATTTAAAGTTAAAGCATAAATCAGATACTATGGCAACAACAAAGAAAACAACGAAAGCGACAGTGAAAAAAGTCGCAACGAAAAAGGCTGCTCCTAAAAAGAAAGTTGAGGCTCCTCAACATATTGGTCTTGTAAGAAATGACTCATGGCTGGAGCCTTTTGAGGATGCCATCCGGGGGCGTCATGACCATGCCTTATGGAAAATCGGTCAGTTGACGAAGAATGGAAAGCAGACTTTGTCACAGTTTGCTTCTGGACATCTCTATTTCGGTCTTCATAAACTTGCAAAGGGTTGGGTTTTCCGCGAGTGGGCTCCCAATGCTACAGAGATTTACCTGATCGGTGATTTTAATAACTGGCAGGAGAGTGAGAAATATAAGTGTAAGCGTATTGAAGGAACAGGAAACTGGGAACTGAAACTCTCTGAGAAAGCGCTCAAGCACGGTGACCTTTACAAAATGAAGGTGAAGTGGAATGGGGGAGAAGGAGAACGCATACCTGCATGGTGTCGCCGTGTCGTTCAAGACGATCAGACAAAGATATTCTCTGCACAGGTCTGGAACCCAGAGACACCTTATGTCTTTAAGAAAAAGAATTTCAAACCGAACAAGAGTCCGTTGCTGATTTATGAATGCCATGTCGGTATGGGACAAGATGCGGAGAAAGTGGGAACCTATAAGGAGTTCACACAGAATGTTCTTCCCCGTGTGAAGAAAGACGGATACAATGCCATTCAGGTAATGGCTATTCAGGAGCATCCGTATTATGGTTCATTTGGCTATCATGTATCTAGTTTCTTTGCGCCCTCCAGTCGTTTTGGTACGCCAGAGGATCTGAAGGAGATGATTGATACTGCTCATAAGATGGGGATTGCTGTGATTATGGATATAGTCCACTCTCATGCGGTGAAAAACGAAGTGGAGGGCTTGGGTAATCTGGCAGGTGACCCTAATCAGTTCTTCTATCCGGGTGACCGCCATGAGCATCCCGCCTGGGACTCTCTTTGTTTTGACTATGGAAAGGACGATGTCCTTCATTTCTTGCTCTCTAACTGTAAGTATTGGCTGGAAGAGTATAAGTTTGATGGCTTCCGCTTCGACGGCGTGACCTCTATGCTTTATTACTCGCATGGTTTAGGTGAGGCGTTTACTGGCTATGGTGACTATTTCAATGGTCATGAGGATGATAACGCCATTTGCTATCTGACTCTCGCCAACTGTCTGATCCATGAAGTCAACCCACAGGCTATTACTATTGCTGAAGAAGTTTCTGGTATGCCAGGTCTTGCCGCTAAGTTCGAGGATGGTGGTTATGGTTTTGATTACCGTATGGCAATGAATATTCCAGATTATTGGATCAAGACCATCAAGGAAGTACGTGATGAGGATATCAATGTCTGCAGTATTTTCTGGGAAGTGAAGAACCGCCGTCCTGATGAGAAGACCATTTCCTATTGTGAGAGCCACGATCAGGCTCTGGTAGGTGACAAGACCATTATCTTCCGTCTGATAGATGCTGATATGTACTGGCATTTCAAGAAAGGTGACGAGAATGACATGGTTCGCCGTGGTATCGCCCTTCATAAGATGATTCGACTGGTTACAGCAGGTGCAATCAATGGTGGTTACCTGAACTTCATGGGTAATGAGTTCGGTCATCCGGAATGGATAGACTTCCCCCGTGAGGGAAATGGATGGAGTTATAAGTATGCCCGTCGTCAATGGAACCTTGTGGACAATAAAGAGCTCTGCTATCATTGGTTGGGAGATTTCGACCGCAAGATGCTGGAGGTAATCAAGAGCCAGAAGAATTTCCAGGCTACACCCGTCACGGAAATTTGGCATGATGATGGCGACCAGGTATTGTGCTATATGCGTGGTGATTTGGTGTTCGTCTTTAATTTCTCACCAACCCGTTCTTACACCGATTACGGATTCTTGGTACCAACCGGTTCTTATGAGGTCGTATTGAATACCGATGCAAAGGAATTCGGTGGAAACGGTTTTGCTGATGACAGTGTGACACACATCACTAATTACGACCCTCTTTACGTGCAAGACCATAAAGAGTGGTTGAAACTCTATATCCCGGCTCGTTCCGCAGTTGTGTTACGAAAATTATAAAGTCTTCCGACGATCTATAGACATGGTCATGCTGACGTTTTTGTCAGTGTGACCATTTTATTTGATAACAATTATGCGCTATTCAGTAAATTTTTCGTTAATTACGTAACCGTTTTCGATATTTTTGTGTACTTTTGCAAACAGAAATATATTTCTATTATGGTACATAATATCTTCAAAGGATTAGGTATTGCACTGATAACCCCTTTTTTAGAAGACGGATCGGTTGATTATAAGTCACTGATTCGTTTAGTAGAGTATCAGCTCGACAATGGAGCTGATTTCTTCTGTATTCTTGCCACAACAGGTGAGACACCTACTTTGACGGCTGAGGAGAAGCAGAAGATTAAAGATTTAGTTGTTGATTTGGTAGGTGGAAAGGTGCCCATCCTCGTAGGTTGTGGTGGATATAACACCGCAGAGATTGTTCAGGAACTGAAGACTCGTGACTTCAGAGGTGTTGATGGCATCTTGAGTGTATGCCCTTATTATAACAAGCCCTCTCAGGAAGGACTCTATCAGCATTTTAAGGCGATAGCCGCAGCGACCACGCTCCCTGTTGTGTTGTATAATGTCCCTGGCAGGACAGGTGTCAACATGAAGGCGGAAACGACGGTGCGACTTGCCCGTGACTGTAAGAATATAGTAGCCATTAAGGAGGCAAGCGGTAATTTGGAGCAGGTGGATGAGATTATCAAGAACAAGCCCAAAGACTTTGATGTCATCTCTGGTGACGATGCTCTGACGTTCCCCATGATCTCTTGTGGTGCGGTTGGTGTTATCAGTGTGATTGGTAATGCTTTGCCTCGTGAGTTCTCCAAGATGATTCGTTTGCAGATGAAAGGTGAGTATGATGGTGCCCGTAAGATACACCATCGTTTTATTGACCTGTTCTCTCTATTGTTTGTGGACGGTAATCCTGCAGGTGTGAAAGCGATGCTTCATGAGATGGGATATATCCAGAACGTGCTCCGTCTGCCATTGGTGCCGACGCGTATCTCTACTTTACAACGGATGAGTGAGATTATGAAAGAATTAAAGATATGACCTGAATGGAGGATAGTAGGGTTATTCATGAGATAACACCTTTGATGGGTAAGGATTCTCTCTATATTGCTGACCGCAGGAAGAAAGAGTTTACCTATCCTATTCACAATCATGAAGTCTTTGAACTGAATTTTGTGGAGCATGCTTCTGGTGTGCGCCGTATTGTCGGTGATTCCAATGAGATTATTGACGAGTATGATTTGGTGCTCATTACCAGTCCTGACTTGGAGCATGTATGGGAACAGAACACCTGTACGAGTGAGAATATCCGTGAGGTGACTGTCCAGTTCTATTTCGATCTGAGTGACGATGGTTTCCTTTCTCATAATCCCTTTATGTCGATGCGTAAGATGATGCAGGAAGCCCGTAAGGGACTTTGTTTTCCTTTGGATGCCATCATGCACGTTTATCATCTGATTGACACCTTGAGTTCTATCAAAGATGGGTTCTATGCTGTCACGCAGTTTATGACTATTCTCTACGAACTGTCCAAATGTGATGGTGCCCATACCCTTGCAACCAGCAGTTATGCGAAGGTAGAGGTGGAGAGTGATTCGCGTCGCATATTGAAGGTGAAGAATTTCATTAATAAGAATTATATGGATGAGATTCGCCTTGCCACGATGGCAGACATTGCCGGTATGAGTCCGTCGGCATTCAGTCGTTTCTTTAAGTTACATACAGGGCGTAATCTGAGTGAGTATATTATTGACCTTCGACTGGGCTATGCCAGCCGTATGTTGGTGGACACGACAAAGAGTATTGCAGAGATTAGTTATTCCTGTGGCTTTAATAACCTCAGTAACTTCAACCGCATCTTTAAAAAAAAGAAGAACTGCTCTCCGTCGGAGTTCAGGGAGAATTATCATAAGACCAGAATCATAGTTTAAGAGTATGCGACATCTGACGCAACATATCATCCTTCTCTTATTCGTAACAGCCAGTTTGTTCTCCGCTAAGGCTGCTACGGTGGAAGAGTTGCGCCAGAGGTTTGAGAATACCAAGAATGCTGACGACCGCTATAATATCTTGGTGGAAATTCTGAATCAGTATAATCAGACTGAAGATGCGGAATCGCAAATTAAATGTTTGAACGAGATTGTTCAATACTGCCATTCTACCAATCAGTCCAGCCGTGAGGCAGATGCTATCTATACGCGAATTACATTCTTCTATAATCATGGGATGGATGATTCTATCGCCTATCATGTCCCACAAGATCTGCAAGTCCTCCGTGCCAGTAAGAACTGGAACAGATACTATGAGGTATGGGCGTTACTTGCCAGCAGTTATTTGTATTCTGGAAATCCTAATCTCGCCCTTCGTGTCGCTCAGGAGATATTTGACGACGCAAAGAAGAGAAATCATAAGTTAGGTATGGGTATTTCCTATTATACGATGGGTAGTATCTATACGATATTGAATGTGCTTGATGAGAGTGTCAAGAACTATCAGAAAGGATTGGATATCATGTCGAATATCCATCCGTATCCTACTATACTTGCCGACCTTTATATTTATTATTGTGAGGTCCTTAATCTGAAGAAGGATTATGTTGGCTTGGAGAAATTGACACAACGGTGGCTGTTGTTCTTGGAAGAAACTAAAAAGAGCCACGTTTTTAATGAGACAGCCGTCAACCAGTTCTATTCCAGTTATTATATCTCATGTGCTCAGGCAGCATTGGGATTAGGACAACTGGACAAGGCTGATAAGATGATGGACAAGTCAAAGGAGTATCTGGATGATATCAATAATTATACAGGACAGGCGTGGTTGCTGAATATGGCAAATCTCCGTTACAAACAGGGAAAATACCAAGAGGCATTAAACTACAATACCCAGCGTCTGAAACAGGCTGATGTAATGGGTGATGCCCCTGCCTATATTGATATTGTCAAGCAGCGTGCGGAGATCTTCCAGAAGTTAGGTCAGTACAAAGAGGCGGCAAGTCTCTTTGAGCAGGTCTATCATATTAACGATTCTGTCAATGTCCAGGATACCAAGCAACAGTTGAACGAGTTGAATACGCTATTCAAAGTCGATGAGTTGAAGATGCAGCAGGAGCGTGCCCAGTTTCGCAACACCCTTATCATCGTAGGTCTTATCGTTCTTGCTTTAGTCATCTTCAGCATCTTCCGCTATATTGCCGCTAAACGTCTGAAGGTGGCTCATGAGAAGTTGCAGACCACCCACGAGGAACTGCTGACAGCATACGACCAGTTGGAGGAGACAACGACGGCAAAGGAGCGTATAGAGAGTGACCTTCGTATTGCCCGTGACATCCAGCAGAGCATGATTCCTCAAAAGTTCCCGCCATTCCCCGAGCGTTCGGATATCGACCTCTTCGCGTCGATGACACCGGCAAAGGCTGTAGGTGGTGACCTTTATGATTTTATCTTGCTTAACGAGAAACTCTATTTCTGTCTGGGTGACGTGAGTGGAAAGGGTGTTCCTGCCTCACTGTTTATGGCTGTTGCCCGTAACTTGTTCCGTGTTGTATCCCAACAGGGACTTCCTCCTGCGGAGATTGCCGACAAGTTGAATAATGCTTTGTCGGAGGATAATGACAGTGGTATGTTCGTGACGATGTTCATTGGTATTATTGACTTGCCTACAGGTCGTCTTGACTTCTGTAATGCGGGTCATAATCCGCCAGTCATCAAGATGCCCGACGGTTCTACTCACTTTATTGAGATGCAGGCAAACGCCCCATTAGGCTTGTGGGCTGGTCTTCCATACGAGGGAGAGCATATCGACGATATCAGCGGTTGTCCGTTCTTTGTCTATAGTGACGGACTGAATGAGGCAGAGAATGACAAACAGGAACAATATGGTGACGACCTGTTGTTGGAGATGTTGGAGAAGCACGAGTTCGTCACTTCTCAACAGACGGTGGAGATGATGAAGGCAGATGTGGTGCGTCATGCCAATGGCGCCGAGCAGAGTGACGACCTGACGATGCTGTGTGTGAAAGTTCAGGGAAACCTTACTATAAAGAATTGACTATATGGAGAAAGAAATCAGTATTAAGAACCGAATGGACGAACTGGTGCGAGTTAACCAGTTCATTGAGGAAATCGGTGAAGAACTGGGACTTGACATGGAACTCCAGATGAACCTCAACCTTGTCATGGAGGAGATGGTGGTCAATGTCATCTCCTATGCCTACCCAGAAGGAACAGAGGCCAACATTGAACTGAAGGCTGAAAGTAAAGGCAAAGAACTTACCTTCGTACTGAGTGATCGTGGAAGGGAGTTTGATCCTACTCTGAGTGAGAGTGCTGATATGGATGTCAACCCGGCAGAGCGTGATTTGGGCGGTATGGGCATCTATATTGTTAAGAACATTATGAACGAGGTGACTTACCAGCGCTTGGAGGGTAAGAATCTTCTGACGATGAAGAAAGATATAAAATAAATAAGGTATAACATTAATTTAATAATAAAGACTATGACACAGATTTTGAAAGAAGGTGGTAAGACCATCATTAAGACCGGACAGCGAATTGATACTATGAATGCCGGTGAGTTTGAGCGTGAGATAGAGCCAGCATTGGCTGATGGTGGTGTTGACTTGGAGATGGATTGCTCAGAGTTGAACTATATGGCTAGTTCAGGTCTGCGTGTGATTCAGAAAACTATGCGTACTGTCATGCAACAGAAAGGTCAGTTCAAGATGACTAACGTAAGTCCTGAGATTTATAAAGTCTTGAATATGACCGGTTTTACGAAGTTTATGAAAGTAGAGCAAAGAAAGGATTAGTCGGATATGATTTGGATTATTATTGCATTAGCATTAATCGTCGCCATCCTTGCCATAGCCCTGTATTACCAGATCAAGGGAAGTCATGATCAGGCTAATGAGCAAGAGACCTTGCTGAAGGATTATCAGCGACGTGTGGATGAGCAACAGCAGTTGCTGGAAGACTATCGCAACCTGCAGAAGAACTTCGAGAATGTCGGTGAAGGTTATGAGCAGGCTCTCGACCTTTATGACAAGATGGAGGAGAATAGCCGTAAGTTAGAGGAGCGTAACGCTTTCCTGGAAAAGCAGAATGCCGACATGCAGGCTTCCTCCAAGAATATAGAGGAGACCTTGCGTACCAATAAAGACTATTACGGACAGGTCGTGCAGGACATGACCAAGGAGTTAGGAAAACTGGACGCTGCCGTGGCAAGTCCTCTTTTCGGCTTGGTGTATAAGATTCAGGACTTTAACGAACTGGGAAGTGAGGCACCTATTGAGCGTAATGACAATATCGTAGCAGAGCAAATAGCCAAACAGGCTGTCGCAGAGTCTGCAATAGACAAATGTCAGTATTTCACCTTTGAACTGACAGTTAGTCCTCAGGCGGCCTCTATGTTGCATACCAACGAGAAGCAGGCTGCTCATGCGCTTGCCTTGCTTCTTGACAATTCCAAGAAGTTCACCACCGACGGAACGGTGTCGCTTGCCGTCGATGCCGACCTGCAGGTGTCGAAGATCACCTATACCGTAGCCGATACGGGTATGGGTATTCCTGCCAACGAGGCAGAGCGTGTCTTTGAGCCTTACGTAAAACTGAACAGTTATTTTGATGGTCAGGGACTTGGTCTTACTTTCGCTCGCAGCATTGCTCGTCGCTTAGGCGGTGACCTTGTGTTGGATACTACGAATACAGGTAAGGGCGCACGTTTCGTGATGACTCTTCCGATGTAAATTACTTTCAGGTAGTTTAGAGGCTCCAAACCTATCGTTTGTAGCCTTTAAACTACCTTCATATTTAATCAAGTATATATGGGAAACAATTACTTATTATTCAATCGCAAACTTAAAAGTGTATTGGTGTTGGTGACTTTGATGCTGATACCGGCAATGGCATGTGGTAAGACCTATAGCAAGACCTACCGTTTTACCTCTTCTAATGATAATTATTATTTTACATGTGATAATGGCGAGCGATGGATGTCCTCTTCAGAATGTTATGTTGACGAATATGGCATCTATGTTAGAGGAGGAACTACTATCAATATCACTTCTGAGGCGATATTCCCAGCCCAACTGAGTAAAGTCATTGTGACAGCCGGCGTAGGTTCGTATGGCCCTTATCAACAGTATGGCGATTACTCTTCGACAGAGTCAGTTTATCTCTATGTGGGGGATGATAGCAAATCCATCAATGTCACTCCTATCAACAAGTACACTGGTTCTACCTACAATATATCCTTCGGGGACTACACCTTCAGTCCCGTCTCACGTACATCGGCGTCTACGTTGAATATTGAACTTACAGCGAGTTCACAATGCGACATGTATATTAGTGAGATTTATGTGGAATGGAAGGAGATCACAGAATACGGACTGACGGTAGGTGGCGTGAATGTGACCGACGAGAATGCGTCTGATATTACAGACAGCAGGAATCAGTCAGGACAACCCTTCGTCTCCTATAATGCCATTACCAAGACACTGACACTGAATGAACTGAATGTCAATGCCCCTGAAGATAATTATATCAACAGTGAGATAGACGATTTGAAGGTACGGCTGGTAGGCGATAACCGTATCGTTATCCCTACAAGTAAGATGTATGTCTATAGTGCTTTCTCTACGACTAAGGCTTCTAATAAGTTGACGTTCATCACTACGGATAGTCATCCGGGAACTCTGACAATAGAAGGACTAGAGGATACTCCTTTTGATATCTATGAGGAAAACAATATTAAATTTAGGAATAACCTGCTTTACCAGTTGAATGATGGGGTGGCAACGATAGAACCATTCCTCCAGCCAGTTATCAAGGAGGTGGGAGAGACCACTATTGACGGTGATGGTGATGGACTCGGTAAGGATATTATGGGTATTACTGACGGGGACATACCGGCGAATGGTATTGTCATCAATAACATTCTCTATACCTTGGGAGAAGATGACGGTTTTGACCCTGAGGATACTAAAGACGGATTGTTGGTGGACTTGAATACGAAAGTGACGGAAGTTCCGAAGGCACAGCCAGGAACAGTGGAATTCGCTAATGACTTCCATGGCTTGACATTCCTACTGCCCGCAGGCACTGGAACGGTATCCTTCGAGGCTCGTACGAATGTGTCTGGTGTCTTGAATGTGAAGATAGGCAACCAAAAGGCAAAGGTATATCAGAATCTTGAGAACCTGACAGAGGTAGAGATTCCCTATGCCTGCACACAGTCTACCTTTGTCTATGTCTATAACTCAGACGCTGCGTCAGCCTCCTCTCCGTCCCAGCGTGCTCCAGGCAGAAGAAATACGGGTACTCTTCAGTTGAAGAAAATCAGGGTTCGTTCGCATGCTACTTCCTCTACCGGTCCTGCCGATGGCGTACAGAAGATTCTGACGAAGGATGATATCACGATAGTTGACGGACATATCACGGTTACTGACACTGATATAACAGACCTTGCGGAAGATGTCTTTGAGGGTATCAATAGTCTGACATACGTCGACCTCTCTGCCACCTCGATTTATGGATTGGTTGTAGACCGTACAAAACTGCCGTTTAGCAACCTTCCCCCAACCGCTTTTGTTTACCTGCCTTACGATAATGACGTTGAGGAGGGTAGTGACAATGTGGTAATTGGTGATGTTTGTTATGACATGTTGCTGGGCAATGGAAATTTCGACGTGGCATCTGACTTCATCGCAGTGAATGCCTCTCTGGATAGGACACTGCCTGATAAGTCAACCATCATGTTACCTTTCGCTCTCGATGAGGAGACTGCCGGTAATATCGGAACCTTCTATGCCTTTAAAGGTATCGAGGACAACCAGGTAAACATGGAGTCTGTGACTGCCACAGAGGCTAACCAGCCGTATATGCTCTTGGCAAAAACCAACACCATCGCCGCTGAGATGGTGGAGGTGCTTTCGGCAACTGCCGATACGGAAGAGGCTTCAGCCCGTTCGGTCTATCGTGCCGCCGCAACGCCAGAGTTCGTCGGTGTATATCAGTCGACGACTGTTAAATCTGACGCCTATACCTATGACGCTGACTCTGGTACGTTTAAACTTGTGACTTCTGCCACTAAGGTCACTCCGTTCCAGGCGTATATCAAGGCGGAGGGTGCTACCGTTACACCATTGGACGTCCTCTTTGATGGTCATACTGGTATTCAGACAGTGCAGATGAAAGTCAATGCGTCTGATATCTACTATGACCTGCAGGGTCGCCGCCTGATAGGTAAACCAGTGCAAAAGGGTATCTATATCTATCAGGGCAGGAAATTCTTGGTGAAGTAGAATGTAAAGAAAACTTGTCGGCTTTTATGTCCGTATTTTGGGGGCTTCTGGAATAACAGAGGCTCCCAAATTATTTAAACATGACAAACAGGGTAAGATACTACAGAGGTACTTTGTCAAGATGATACGAAATAGAGGCATACATTATTATATTAAAAAATAGTAAAAAAGTGATGCGTTTATCTGATTTTTACCTATCTTTGTAAACGTTATTATATAAAACCAAACCTGAATTAACAATTAAAAAAGATAAACAATATGGGAAAACGATTACTTAATCAAGATTGTCTGGCACGAAGGATGAAGTGTCTTTTAGTGTTAGTCACATTACTGTTGCCAATGGGAACATGGGCTGTGGACTATGACTTAACGGTTGCTGGTATAAGGGTGACTGACGAGAATGCCACAGGTATTATTGGTGATATGATTAACGGTACGATTACCTATGACGCTTCCACCTACACACTGACCCTTGACGGGGCAACAGTGAACGGCGATATGGGTATATGGTGCGGGATGGAGAGCCTGACTATTGTGATTAAAGGTGAGAACTCCATCACCTGTGACAAGCAAAGTGCCATTTATTTTTCCGGGCAACTTCCTGAAAGTGCGTTGACGTTCGTGAAGGATGAGAGTACGGCAGGTATTTGTAAACTCACCCTTCAGAGTGCGGCAGGTGTTGCCGCTATATCAGGTTTCACCTCCTTGAATTATGGTGAGGGAGTGGCATTGTCTGCCGCATTCGGAACAGAATATGATGCTAGTAAAAATGGACTTTATAATTCTGCTATTAACGCCAATATAGAAAATGTCAACAAGGCAGTTATTACTTCCGCCACTGTTTATGATTTATGGTATGATGGTGAGCAGGTGACAAGCGAGAATGCAGGAGCATTATATCAGAATGATACGGAAGTGTTTGTGTCATTCGACGCAGAAACGAATACGCTGACTTTTAATAATTCTTCTAATGAGTATTCTGGATACGCTGTAGCCAGTAATCTTGCTGAATTAAATATCTTCCTCATCGGGAATAACACGATTTCCCTTTCCGAGAATGCAACCGCATTTAAGTCCAACAACGCTGATGCTAAATTTTATTTCCAGACAAATGAGAATCAGCCGGGTTCTTTGCTTGTTGGTTATAATGGTTCATTATACGATGGCGTTGATGTTAGTGAGGATAATATGCAGAACGGTCTGCAACTTCAAGAAACGGGTGAAGGTTATTTGTTCGCCATTTGTTATGACTTAGCAGTCAACGGTACCATTGTCAATTCAAGCAACCGAATGGACATCACTGGTAATGAGAATGAGCAAGGCGAGCCTACCGTACAGTTCGACGGTGAGAGCACACTGATACTGAACGGTGCCAATGATCTTGAGTCTATAGAGTTGACAGGTTCGATGCCGAGTCTGACGATCTACCTGAAAGGTGACAATACCATGCAGGGTGTTTCCATTGTCAATTATACAAACCAGGAAGAGCCGTATCCCGAGGTTATATTTACCACAAGTAGTATGAATCCTGGTACTCTGACATTCAACTATGTCAGTGGTGCCGCTATGCTCAATGATATTGAAGGTGCCTTCTTACAAGTTTCTCCCACATTCCAAAACGGCTTGACAGCATTATTGGAGACTCTTCCAAGTGGCGCACAGACAGTGACTGTTCAGGTTGCTGGTCTTCAACCAATCGTTGAAGAGTCAGGAGAAACCAAAGACTTGGATGGTACTGAGGGTGCCGGCTTGGGTGAAGATGTGGAGAGCGTGACAGATGCGAATATCCCGGCAACAGGTATCATCGTTAATGATGTGCTTTATACGCTGGGTGAGGGTGATGGCTTCTTAGAGGAAAACGGCATTAAGTATGTATCTCTTGAGACATCTATGTCAGGTGTACCTGATGCAGAGCCCGGCACGGCAGCGTTTGCCGCTGATTTCAAAGGACTGACGATACTCGTTCCTGCAGGTACTGGAAAGATCAGTTTTGAGTTCCGTACACTTGGTAACACGTCGTTGATGGTACAGGTCGGCAAGGGAGAGCCAACAAGACTGCTGGGTGATGCTGGTGAGGCACTGACGACTGCTTCTGTTGACTATGCCGTCAGTGAACCGACCTATATTTATATCTTCAATCAGAAACTGTTGACGGAGTCACGGGAACTCGATACTAACCGTGCTCCTGGCAGAAGAAATACTGGAACGTTGCAGTTGAAGAAAGTATCGGTAAAGTCTTCTTCGGTGGCTGTAGTACCAGAGCCTCCTCTTTCACCTGTGACATTAGGGAAGTCAGATATCACAGTGACAGAGAATCATATTAAGGTGACAAATGCTGATGTTGCCTCTCTTGCCGATAACGTGTTTGAGGATGTTCCTGCATCTCTGACCTATGCCGACCTGTCCGAAACCAGTATTACAGGACTTGTCGTCGACCGTACGGCATTGCCGTTCAGCAATCTTCCTGCCACAGCGTTTATCTACCTGCCAGCAGGTAATGATATCGCAGCAGGCACTAAGAATGTGGTGATCGGTGGTGTTTGTGATGAGATGCAGTTGAGCGATGAAGGTAGTTTCGAGGCGGCGGTGGACTTTACCGCTGTTGCGGCAGAGCAGGCTCGTGACTATAGTAGTCTCGTAGATAAGAACTGCACCATCTACCTGCCTTTCGCTATTGATGCGACAACAGCAGCAGGTCTGGGTACTTTCTATCAGTTAAAGAGCATTGACGGCAACAAGGCAGTGATGGAGTCTGTAGACGCAACGGCAGCGAACACACCATATATGTTCAAACCCGCTGCTGCTAAAGTCAGTGCGAAGATGGTAGAGGTGAAGACCTTGGATGCTGCTCCGTCTGTTGGTGATGCTCAGTTTATGGGTACCTACCAGACGAAGTCTGTTTGCTCTACTGGTAGTTCGAATATCTACTGCTTCGTAGGCGACGGTACTGATGCCGGTAAGTTCGTACGTGTCATCGATACTCCTATGACGGTTGCACCATTCCGCGCATATATCGAAGTCGCAGGTGGCAGTGCCCATGAACTGGCACTTGTTCTTGATGGTGATGCCACGGCAATCAAGAATATCAAGGTTGGCACTGACGATAATGTCTATTATAACCTGCAGGGTCAGCGTGTGCTCTATCCGAAGAAGGGACTCTACATCGTAAACGGTAAGAAGGTGATGATTAAATAAAGATATAGGAGGATAAGAATATGAAAAAGATATATGTGACTCCACAGATGGAGATATTCAGTTACAAGATGGAAGGTGTTATCCTCACCGCCTCGTTGGAGGCTATAGACTATGGTGGTGGAGGAGGTGCTGGTGCCCGCATCTTCGAGGATGACGGGATGGATCTTCTGACAGGAGGTGATTTCGGCTTTTAACCGATAAGAAGAGTGGGGCAGACGTTACTGTTTGCCCCCTTTTTATACCTCTCTTTAAAAGATTTTTGAAAAAAGTCTTCGAAAAGTTTGGTAGTTCCACCAAAAGTGTGTACCTTTGCAACCGCAAAACAAAAGGGAGGCTCCCTAGCTCAACTGAATAGAGCATCTGACTACGGATCAGAAGGTTGTGGGTTTGAATCCCGCGGGAGTCACGAAGAAGGAAGTCCAAGACGAAAGTTTACTTTCAGTTTTGGACTTCTTTCTTCGTGTATCTCAGCCCGTGGCAGGGGAGGGATGGACGAAGTCAATCCCGCGGGAGTCACGAAGAAGAGACCAGGACAGATAAGTCTGGTCTCTTCTTTTGTTGATAGCGATGCCTCCGATACCTGAGAGTAAAGGCTCCGATTAAACATAGTAAAGCCTCCGATCAGAGATGCAAGACTTTGCTCTCTTCGATCGGAGGCATTACTCAATGTGATCGGAGACCCTTCTCTCTTTTACTTGATTAAGTCGACACTTCGTTTCAAGAACTTATCGAGTGCCTCACCTTTCAGCATACCGTTCTGCAGCAGGGCGAGGTCGATGAGTTGGTGAACGATGGAGTTGCCCTTCGCATAGTCGGCAAGAATCTGTTGCTTCTTGTCTTTCTGCTCCTGGATAGCCTTCTCCGTGTTCGTCTTGTCGTCTTTCTCCTCCTGTGTCAGTTCCTCAGCCTTCTTCTTATCCTGAGCCTGACGGATGGCGGCAAGGCGAGCCTCCTGTCCCTTCAACTCTGCCTCCACTGGTTTCAGAGCCTCCTCGGTAGAGGTCTTGCACTCATCGAGTACACGCTTTACCAATGGATGGTCGCTGTTCAGAACGAGGTTCATCGAGTCTGGCATCTGAGCGTAGAAGTTCATACCCGGCTGGAAACGGCTCATCTCCTTCATACGACGCATATACTCGTTCTGGGTAATCATCACAGGACGCGCCTGCTCACCCAGTGACTGTACCTCCACCATAAACTCTGTCTTCTCGATCTTTGGCATCTGTGAGCGGAATACCGATGACAAATTGGCAGACTCATCTTCTGTCAGGGTCGACTTAGGAGCGTCGTCCTTCACAATCAGTCGCTCGATGATATCACTGTCGACACGGGTGAAGCGGCTCTTCTCAAACTTCTGCTCCAGCATCTGGATGGCAGGAACGTCAAGTTGTCCGTCCAACAACAGCACGGAATATCCCTTGTCCTTGGCTGCCTGGATGTAACTATACTGCTCCTCTTTGTCAGTGGCATAGAGGTAGACGAGGGTGTCGTCCTTGTCCTTCTGTGCGCCCTCAATGAGTGTTTTGTACTCGTCAAACGTGAAGTATTTGCCGTCCGTGTCCTTCATCAGGGCGAAGTCCTTGGCACGGTCGTAGAAACTCTCCTCACTCAGCATACCGTAGTTGATGAAGAGTTTCAGGTCGTCCCACTTCTCCTCATACTGCTTGCGGTCTTCCTTGAAGATGCTCTGCAGGCGGTCGGCAACCTTCTTGGTGATATACGTGGAGATCTTCTTCACGTCACGGTCGCTCTGTAAATAAGAACGAGAGACGTTCAGAGGGATGTCCGGGGAGTCGATGACACCATGCAACAGGGTCAGGAACTCAGGGACGATACCCTCCACCTGGTCTGTTACAAACACTTGGTTGCAGTAGAGTTGTATCTTATTACGCTGCAAATCGATGTTCGACTTGATGCGTGGGAAGTAAAGAATACCCGTCAGGTTGAAAGGGTAGTCCACGTTCAGGTGAATCCAGAACATCGGCTCGTCGCTCATGGGGTAGAGGGTACGGTAGAAACTCTTGTAGTCCTCGTCCTTCAGATTAGACGGCGTTTTGGTCCACAGTGGCTCCACATTATTAATAATATTATCCTCGGCGGTGTCCACCATCTTCTTCTCGTCAGAAGACCACTCCTGTTTCTTGCCGAAAGCAACGGGGACAGCCATGAACTTACAGTATTTGTTCAGCAGTTCCTGAATCTTCTGCTTCTCCAAGAACTCCTTGCAGTCGTCATCGATATACAGGATGATGTCAGAGCCACGATCCTCCTTCTCTGCCTCGTCAATCTCATAGGCAGGACTGCCGTCGCAACTCCATTTCACAGCCTTGGCATCGTCCTTGTAGGACTTGGTGATGATCTCCACCTTCTTCGATACCATGAACGAGGAATAGAAACCGAGTCCGAAGTGTCCGATGATGTTGTTGGCATTGTCCTTGTACTTCTCTAAGAAGTCATTGACACCCGAGAAGGCAATCTGGTTGATATACTTGTCGATCTCCTCCTCCGTCATACCGATACCACGGTCGCTGATAGTAATCGTGCCTTTGTCTGTGTCCAGACTGACATGGACGGCAAGGTCGCCCAACTCACCCTTGAACTCGCCCTGTTCTTTGAGGGTCTTCAACTTCTGAGTGGCATCGACGGCATTGCTGACCATCTCACGGAGGAATATCTCATGATCTGAGTAGAGGAACTTTTTGATAACGGGGAAGATGTTCTCTGTAGTAACCCCGATATTACCTTTCTGCATATACCTTATTTATTATTATATATTGAACTTCTATGTAACTTCTGCACTAAATTAAGCAAATACCGTGCCATATTCAAAAAAAAGTAGTAACTTTGCACACAAATTACGAAAGAGAATGAAAAGAAGATGGCATTGTAAACCAGGAGAACAGCCCACGGAGTTCGACAAGCGGATCATGTACTTGGAGAACAAAGGGGCATTGGTGCCTACTCGTGACTTGATCAAGACACCAGAACAGATAGAGGGCATCCGTCGTGCCGGAGTCGTGAACACCGGGGTACTGGACCTGATAGAGAAAGAAATACACGCTGGCATGTCGACCTTGGAGATAGACCAGTTATGTCGTGACTATTGCGCGCAGCATGGTGCCACACCTGCCTGCTTGAACTATGAGGGTTTCCCCATGAGTGTCTGCACGAGTATCAACGAGGTGGTGTGTCATGGTATTCCCAAGGCAACGGATATCTTGGAGGAGGGCGACATCATCAATGTCGACTTCACCACGATTCTCGACGGTTATTATGCGGATGCCTCCCGTATGTTCATCATCGGCAAGACAACCCCCGAGAAGGAGCAACTGGTCAAGGTGACCAAGGAATGTCTGGAGATCGGTATGGAGGCGGCAAAGCCCTGGGGCTTCGTCAATGAGATCGGTAAGGCTATCGAGAAACATGCGAAAAAATACCATTATGGAGTGGTGCGTGACTTATGTGGTCATGGCGTGGGACTGAAGTTCCATGAGGAGCCGGAGGTCTGCCATTTCGCCCAGAAGGAGGCAGGCATGCTGCTGGTACCGGGCATGGTGTTCACCATCGAGCCGATGATTAACATGGGAACGTGGAAGGTCTTTATTGATGCTGACGACCCCTATGGGTGGGAAGTGATCTCAGAGGATGAGCAGCCCAGTGCACAGTGGGAGCACACCCTGCTGATGACCGAGCACGGCGTAGAGATACTCACTAGATAATCTAGAACATTCTAGAACACTCTAGAACGCTCTAGAACATTCTAGAAAAAGAAAGAATGATGAAGAATATATATATATTAGGTATAGAGTCCAGTTGCGACGATACTTCAGCGGCAGTGCTGAAGGACGGTGTACTGCTTTCTAACGTGACCGCGTCGCAGGCAGTACATGAGGCATACGGCGGTGTAGTACCAGAACTCGCCTCCCGCGCCCACCAGCAGAATGTAGTACCTGTGGTCGACCAGGCGATAAAGAAGGCTGGGATCACCAAGGAACAGTTGACGGCTGTCGCCTTCACCAGGGGACCTGGCTTGATGGGCTCGTTGCTGGTCGGTGTCAGTTTCGCCAAGGGTTTTGCGCGCTCGTTAGGTATTCCCCTTATTGACGTAAACCACCTGCAAGGACATGTAATGGCGCACTTCATCAAAGAGTCGGAGGATGATACCAACCAACCCCCATTGCCATTCCTTTGTCTGCTGGTCAGTGGCGGTAACTCTCAGATTGTCAAGGTGAACGCCTATAACGACATGGAGGTGTTGGGACAGACGATTGATGATGCGGCAGGGGAGGCTATCGACAAGTGCTCGAAAGTGATGGGACTCGGTTATCCCGGTGGTCCGATCATCGACCGGCTGGCTCGCCAGGGTAATCCCAAGGCGTACCAGTTTGCGGAGCCGCATATCCCCGGACTCGACTATAGTTTCTCTGGTTTGAAGACCTCTTTCCTCTATAATATGCGGAAATGGGTGGAGGAAGATCCCGATTTCATCGAGCATCACAAAGAGGATATCGCAGCCTCGTTGGAATGGACGATTGTCGATATTCTGATGAAGAAACTGCGCCTTGCCGTTAAACAGACGGGTATCAAGCATGTCGCTGTGGCTGGTGGCGTGAGTGCCAACAACGGATTGCGCAATGCTTTCTACGACCATGCCAAGCGGTATGGGTGGACCATCTATATCCCGAAGTTCAGTTACACGACGGATAATGCCGCCATGATCGGTATCGTGGGCTATTACAAATACCTCGACGGCGAGACGTGTCCTATCGACGCGCCAGCCTTCTCGAAAGTGACATTCAAATAAAACAATAAGTCATGATAGATTTTGAAAGTAAGATTATCAGCAGAGAGGTGAGTCAGATCCTCTGGGAGATCGAAAAAACAGTGGGAACAGCAGAGAGTTGTACTGGTGGACGCATCGCAGAGTCACTTATCTCTATACCCGGTGCCTCTAAGTATTTTAAGGGTGGTGTCGTCTGTTATGTTGATGAAATCAAAGAGCGCCTGCTGGATGTCGATGCCCAGGTGTTGGAGGAACAGACTGCTGTCTGTGAGGAAGTGGCGCGACAGATGGTGAAGGGAGCCTGCAAGACCTTAAACACGGACTTCGCCATCGCCGCAACAGGTTTCGCAGGTCCGACAGGGGGTACAAAGGATATTCCCGTGGGAACGATATGGCTTGCTTGTGGTACACCAGAGGAACAGGTCACCCTGAAAGTGGAGGAGGACCATGGACGTGATATCAACCTCGCTATTGCCACCCATAAAGCCATGCAGATGTTCCTCGACTTCCTTAAAACGGAAACGGGTTACGTAGAAGAAGTTAAAAAATATTAAGAGGAAGCGAAAACTCTAAAGTTTAAACTCTAAACTCTAAACTTTTTCGTACCTTTGCACCCTGTTTGGAGTAAGTTACAATTTAGGAACTAGAAAAAGTAGATAGAAATGTCTAAAATTTGTCAGATTACGGGAAAGAAGGCACAGATTGGTAATAATGTGTCTCACTCAAAGCATCGCACAAAGCGTAGTTTTGATGTAAACCTGTTCAGCAAGAAATTCTACTATGTAGAGGAGGCTTGCTGGATTCAGTTGAAGATCAGCGCCGCTGGTCTGCGTATGATTAATAAGGTAGGTCTGGACGCTGCCCTGAAGCAGGCTGTTGCTAAAGGTTATGTAGACTGGAAGGACATTAAAGTTATAGGAGACTAACACATGGCAGGCAAGAAAGCAAAAGGTAATCGCGTTCAGGTAATTCTGGAGTGCACCGAGATGAAAGAGAGTGGACTGCCCGGAACAAGTCGTTATATCACGACCAAGAACCGTAAGAACACTCCTGAGAGAATGGAATTGAAGAAGTATAACCCCATCCTGAAGCGCATGACTGTGCACAAGGAGATTAAATAATCTATAAAGCATGGCAAAGAAAACCGTCGCAACCCTCCATGAAGGTTCAAAGGATGGTCGCGCTTACACAAAGGTAATCAAGATGGTAAAGAGCCCTAAGACTGGTGCTTACATCTTCGACGAGCAGATGGTTCCAAACGAAGCTGTGAAGGACTTCTTTAAGAACTAAAAATAAAAAAGGTATATAGAAAAAACCGAAATCTGATAAGGGTTTCGGTTTTTTTTTGTAATTTTGCTCCCGATTAAATGGAGTAATTTGAAAGTTATGGGAATTTTTGGTTTCTTTAATAAGGATAAAAAGGAAACGCTCGACAAAGGTCTGGAGAAGACTAAGACGAGTGTATTCGACAAACTGGCTCGTGCTGTAGCCGGTAAGTCGAAGGTGGATGACGACGTTCTGGATGATTTGGAGGAAGTGCTGATTACGAGCGATGTGGGCGTAGATACCACGCTGAAAATCATCGAGCGAATAGAGGAACGTGTGGCTCGCGACAAGTACGTAAGCACGAGCGAGCTAAATAATATTCTTCGTGATGAAATCGCCGCTTTGTTGGCTGAAAATAATTCGGAAGATAATGATAACTGGGATTTGCCTGCCGACCACAAGCCATACGTTATTCTGGTAGTGGGGGTGAATGGAGTAGGTAAGACCACTACTATCGGGAAATTGGCTTGGCAATTCAAACAGGCTGGCAAGAAAGTGTATTTGGGCGCTGCCGATACATTCCGTGCGGCAGCTGTCGAGCAGTTGTGTATCTGGGGCGAACGTGTAGGCGTTCCCGTCATCAAGCAGCAGATGGGCAGTGATCCTGCTTCTGTGGCTTTCGATACCCTGAGTTCGGCTAAAGCCAACGGGGCTGATGTAGTACTGATTGATACAGCCGGTCGACTGCATAACAAGGTGGGCTTGATGAACGAGCTGAAGAAAATCAAGGACGTGATGAAGAAAGTGTTGCCCGAGGCTCCCGATGAGGTGATGCTGGTTCTGGACGGTTCTACCGGTCAGAATGCTTTTGAGCAGGCAAAGCAGTTTGCGGCTGTTACTCAAATTACGTCATTGGCTATTACTAAACTTGACGGAACTGCCAAAGGTGGTGTTGTTATTGGTATCAGCGACCAGCTGAAAGTGCCAGTGAAGTATATCGGTTTAGGCGAGGGGATGGAAGATCTCCAGCTGTTTAATAAACGTCAGTTTGTTGACTCTCTGTTTAAGCATGAATAAGAAACCAACCATCGATTTCATCACACTTGGGTGCTCGAAGAATCTCGTGGACAGTGAAAAACTGATGGGACTTTTTGAGGCTCGTGGTTATCAAGTGACTCATGACAGTGAGCATCCTGAGGGAGATATCGCTGTGGTGAATACTTGTGGTTTTATCGAAGATGCTAAACAGGAGAGTATCGATACCATTTTGGAATTTGCTCAGGCAAAGACAGAAGGTAAGCTGAAGGCGCTCTATGTAATGGGCTGTTTGTCAGAAAGATATCTTGCCGATCTTGAAGAAGAGATTCCGGAAGTAGATGGATGGTATGGGAAGTTTAATTATCGGGAACTGTTAGACCAGCTGGAAAAGAAGGAAGGTCTGGATAACCAAGATGAA
>Ga0247611_10002107_pt1 | contig 33449 bp, 32 predicted proteins | sample 177DNAGHGhighgp2_FD_192422 | JGI IMG/M metagenome (GOLD analysis project Ga0247611, IMG submission 192422) | Sheep rumen microbial communities from Palmerston North, Manawatu-Wanganui, New Zealand - 1770 DNA GHGhigh gp2 | ecosystem: Host-associated > Mammals > Digestive system > Stomach > Rumen... | reverse complement strand
CAAAATCTTCTGCGTGATAGTTGGAGGGGAACAGCGGACGCAGCACACGGTCGACCAGTCGGCTGGTCAGGATCTCATTGTCCGAAGCCTTGCCCTCGCGCTTGGTGAATCCGCCGGGGAAACGGCCTGCGGCGGCGTACTGCTCTCTGTAGTCGACCTGCAGAGGCATGAAATCTGTTCCGGGAACTGCATCTTTTGCGGCACAAACAGTAGCCAGCAGCACGGTGTTGTTCATGCGCAGCATGACGCTGCCGTCAGCCTGCTTTGCCACCTTCCCGGTTTCAATTGTGATGGTTCTTCCATCAGGCAACTGAATACTCTTGGTAATTACGTTCATCTTGTATAAAAAAACATCTAAATAAAATAAAAATCTTGCATTGCAACGCCACCCTTTGCACCTTTAGGTCAAAGAATCGTTTGCAAAACGGATGCAAAGGTACACATTATTATATGATTAAACAAATATTCAACGATATTATTATTGTTTTTTATGAAATGGTTCGTCAAAGTGAATAATCCTAAAACTATTTGGCGGTTTCAAAACTATTGCGTATCTTTGTCCCCACACAGCACAACTTACTATAACTTATACGACTATGAAACGACTCATCACGATCATGGCTCTCATTACCGTCGTCCTGACAACGAGCGGCCAGACGACAGTGAGCGGTATTGTAACCGACCGCAAGTCGGGACGCCCGCTGGCACATGTCAGCATCTTACTGGAAGGAGAGAAGATACACACCGTTACCAACGACGACGGACACTTTACCGTGACGGCAACCAACAGCCCGAAATCTGTCCGGCTCACGCACATCGGCTACAAGACCCTACATTACCGACTGACGGAGGGCAAGACGGAGGGGCTGGAGTTGACTTTAGTGCCGAACAGCGTCCAGCTGAGCGAGATTGTCGTGTCGGCAGAAGACCCGCTGCAGATCGTCAAGGCCGCCATCAACCGCATTGAAAACAACTACTCCCAGGAGTCAGAACTGGTGCGCTGCTTCTACCGCGAGACGGCACGACGCGGCAGCCGCTTCATCAGCATTGCAGAGGCTGTCACCGACATGTATAAGACGGGGTACAGCAAAGACGCACGCTTCGATGCCGTCGCCATCCTGAAGGGGCGACGACTGATGAGCATGAAAAAAGCCGACACCCTGGGCGTCAAGATACAGGGTGGACCGGTGATGCCGCTGGTGGTGGACGTCGCCAAGAACCCCGACTACCTGCTGAACGACGACTTGCTCGCCCTCTGCACTTTCCGCATGGAACAGCCTGCCGTCATCGACGACCGCCTCCACTACGTGGTGAGCGTCACCCCCCGGCGTAACACGGAGTTTCCCATGATGGGCGGACTGCTCTACATCGACCAGCAGACGCTGGCCTTCAGCAGGGCAGAACTGCAACTCGACGTCAGCGACTGGCGCCGGGCCTCAGAGTATATGCTGGTTCGCAAACCCTTAGGCCTTCACTTCCGTCCCAAGGAGCTCAGCGTCACCGTCGTCTACAAGACTGACGAGCAAGGCATTACCCACATGAGCTACGTCCGCAATGAGATGCGCTTCAACTGCAACTGGAAGCGCCGGCTCTTTGCCTCGCCCTTTACTACGGTCAGCGAGATGGTTGTCACCAACCGTCTACAGCAGGGACGTGACGCTCAGCGGCCGCGGGGACGCTCGTCATTTGGCATCAAGGAGCGCTTCTATGACCGGGTAGAATACTTCGACGACCCCGACTTCTGGGCTGGCTACAACATCATCGAGCCCACGGAAAGTCTGGAAAATGCCATCGGAAAGCTCAAGAAGAAACATAACTGAGCCAAGACGGCAATACGATGCACACTGGGCGAGGGTGTGAAAGAATGATAATTCCTTGGTATTTCGCTCACTTTGTCGTACCTTTGCAGCACGAAAACCAAGAAAACAAAGATGAAAGAGAAACTGACAATCGTGAAAGTGGGCGGCGCTGTGGTGGAGGACGAACAGCAGCTCGCACAGTTGTTGCGTGACTTCTCGGCTATCGAGGGGCGCAAGGTGCTGGTACACGGCGGCGGCCGCAAGGCGACGAAGACAGCGGAACGCTTAGGCATAGAGACCAAGATGGTGAACGGCCGTCGCATTACCGACAGCGACATGCTGGAGGTGGTGACGATGGTGTACGGCGGACTGGTGAACAAGAACCTTGTAGCCCGCCTGCAGGCCAACGGGGTGAACGCCCTGGGACTGACGGGTGCCGATGGCGACGTCATCCACAGCCACAAGCGTCCACTCAAGGACGGCGTCGACTTCGGCTGGGTAGGCGACGTGGAGCGTGCCGACGGACAGATGCTGAGCCGACTCATAGAGGCCGGCATCACACCCGTGATGGCTCCGCTGACACACGACGGCGAGGGACACGTGCTGAACACCAATGCCGACACCATCGCCTCGGAAACCGCCAAGGCACTGGCAACGTACTACGACGTGACACTTATCTTCTCGTTTGAGAAAAAAGGTGTACTGCGCAATCCCGACGATGACGACAGCGTCATCGACACCATTACCCGCGCCGACTTTGAGCGCTACAAGGCCGACGGCACCATCAGCGGTGGCATGCTGCCCAAGATAGAGAACGCGCTGAATGCCGTAGAGGCCGGCGTCTCGCGGGTCATCATCACGCTGGCAACAGCCATCGACGGCGAACACGGGACGGTCATAAAATAGTAAAAAACATAAAGATGGGCGATGATTAGTTTCCAGAACGATATCCTGCCGCTGAAGAACGAACTCTTCCGACTGGCACTCCGCATCACACTGAACCGTGCGGAGGCAGAGGATATTGTCCAGGATACAATGCTCAAGGTGTGGAACCGCCGCAACGACTGGGACCAGATAGAGTCGACAGAGGCCTTCTGCCTGACGATATGCCGCAACCTGGCCATCGACCGCATGAAGCGGATGGACAACCAAGTGGAGACACTGGAGGAGCATCAGGAGACTGCCGACCACAGCTACGCCTCCAACCCCGAGGAACAGACGGTGCAGCGCGACCGCATACAGCTGGTACGACGGCTGATAGACCAGCTGCCCGAAAAGCAACGAACCTGCATGCAGCTGCGCGACATCGAGGGCAAGAGCTATCGCGACATTGCCACGGTGATGGGTATCACCGAACAGCAAGTGAAGGTCAACATCTTCCGCGCCCGACAGACCGTAAAGAAGGAACTGCTGACGCAGGAAAACTTCGTCAGACAGAAAAAATAAGAAAAAAATTACCCGTTACTGTAACTTTTACGTTTACTAATCGTCTTTTAATATAGAGAACCCAAATAAAACGCATGGACTACAAGTACATAGAACAACTCGTTGAGCGCTACTTTGACGCAGAGACTTCCCTGGAGGAAGAGCAGATACTACGCTCGTTCTTCAGTCAGGAAGACATCCCTGCCGAGATGCAGCAGTGGGCTCCACTGTTCGCCTACAAGGACGAGAACATGCTGGGGGATGATTTCGAGGCCCGGATATTGCAACAGATTGGCGAGACACAGCAGACGGCTGTCGTCAAGGCCAAGGAGGTGAAGCTGACACAGTACCTCATGCCGCTCTTCAAGGCGGCTGCCGTTGTTGCCATCATCCTGACGTTAGGCGGAGCACTGCAGGCTCCATGGGACAACAGCTGGGACGACCCGCGTGAGTATGCCGTCCGTCAGCAGATAGACACCGTGGCTGCCGTGCAACCCATCCAGGCCGAGAACATGAGCGACAAGGCCGACAGCACAAGCGTGATGATGTCGGGCCTGCCCAAGGATTAGGAAAATTTCTATGCTTTCTCTATATTATTAAATCATGTTTATTTAAAACACAATGATGAAACTGTGAAGTTTCGAACACAATTAAATCTCTTTGACTTGGTGTCAAAGCATTCTCTCAAATTTTCATAACATACTAACGATGAACGGGCTGCCCATCTGATGAGTCAGAGGCAGCCCGTTCAACTTGTGGCAGGCGAATGCCGGCAAAGCGCAGATTCCCGACAGCAATTCCTGGTAGCTGTAGCAATATTAAAAAAAACAAATGATTTTCTTTGTTTTTCTCTCGCTTATTCGTACCTTTGCCGACCATACAACTCTGTTTCTTTATGAAAAGAAGATATCTTTTGAGAACAGTATCAGGGCATCTGGTATATGTCACGCGATTACATTGCACTGAATACCACCTACCTGTTCCTCAACCGCCACGCACTCTCAAAGGAATTACGTGAAGCCATAAAAACTTCAGACTTCAACTGATTCTGTTTCCTGTTTTGCTTGATCACGCAGTCCACGAGGAAAAAACTAAAAGACAAAATCAGTATTCTTCGAGGATTCGTTTGAGACGCTGGCGGCGGGCTTCTTTCTTGCTTTGTCGCCATCTCTTAGGAATGAGTTTGCCGACAAGCCCCAATACGTTGACACCGGAATTGGGACTTGACGACAAGAGTTGCGCATCGATTTTATTTAAGCCTAACTGACTTTTCAGGTCTTTCAATTTGTCAGTCTTCTTGGCATGTCCGAACACCACAACCTCTTTCAGGTTCAGCAGCTTCGAAATCAGGAATACCGTATCATTCACTTCTTCCAGATTGATGATGCGACTTTCGTAGTTGACGTGTGAGAAGACGAATGTCCTGCAACTATCAGACACCAGGACACAGCCCAGTGAGTCGGTCTGTGCCGTGTGGCCTTTGCCTATGACGTTGGCTCCTGCCACAGGGACAAGCGTTTCAACGTCCACCACTCTCAGCTGTTTTTGGGCTGAGAGCGACCAGCTGCAGAAAAGAGCTGTCAGGAGTATTGCTGTCCGTAACGTCTTCATCGGCAGCAAAATTAAACAACTTCCTTATGATTGACAAAACGTTTTGCATTTTTTAGTCTTTAACAATGCACATTAAGTTAAAGGATGAATAACACCATGAATATCAAGTTATAAACTTAAGAAGAACTTTTTTTCTTTTTTATTCCAATATTGAAAAAAAATGCTTATCTTTGCCCCAGAATATCTCTACGAGATAGGTACTACCGCATAATTCGAATGTGAACAAGACATGATCAGAAAAGCAAACAAAAGCGACATAAAGCGCATCATTGAACTTTTGCATCAAGTGAACATGGTGCATCATGTGTTACGGCCGGACTTGTTTAAGCCCCACACCACCAAGTATCATGAGCAGGAACTTGAGGACCTGCTCAACGATGAGAGTAGGCCAATTTTTGTCTTTGACGACGGTGAGGTGCGTGGCTATGCTTTCTGCCAGATTTCTGAAGTGAAGGACAACAAGCTGCTAGTAGACGACAAGATGCTATATATTGATGATATTTGCGTGGATGAGAATGCTCGTGGCAGACACATCGGGAAGGCCCTTTATGAATATGTGCGTGACTATGCCCGCTCGATAGGTTGTCATCACATCACCCTTAACGTCTGGGAGGGCAACGACGCTGCATGGAGTTTCTACAGAAACATGGGCATGCAAGTTCAGAAAACAACGATGGAAACCATTTTGTAACCCAACATTCCTACTGCCAAACCAAATTATCTTCATCATTCAAGTTTCTGAAGTTATATTTCAACACAGAAAAAAGCCATCTGCCGGAAGACAGATGGCTTTTTGGATGTGGGGACGAACAGGCTCGAACTGTTGACCTCTGCAATGTGACTGCAGCGCTCTAAACCAACTGGGCTACGCCCCCTTGCTTGAAATGCGCTGCAAAGGTAATTCAAAAATCTGAATTACACAAGTTTTTTCAGAGAAAAATTATCTCTGAGCAAAGAACACGCCGTCGTTGGCAGCCATGCGGGCCTCGTAGACGCCGGCAGCATCGGGTGTGAAGTTTCTGATTTCGCCATTGATGTTGGCCTGAATGCCACCATCAGCATTGAAGCGGAAGAGTTCCTTGACTACTCCATTCTGCTTCATGGACCAAGAATCGTCCTTGGCATTGTGAATCAGATAGGTAATCTCGCCGGTGGGAGCCTTGATCTCGTAGCCATCCTTCAGGGTGGTCACGGCATAGTAGCGGCCGTCAGAGCCCAGCACCTGCTGTGTCTTACCCTCGTTGCTGGCCAGGGGGTTCTCACCAGACCAGAACTCAACGGTGTTCAGTACCAGTGAGTCGACCAACAGCGTAACGGGAATACATACGATGTCAATGATGAAACCGATGATGGCATTGACGAATTTGTTGTTCGTCATGCGAAGTTCCCACTGGGTGAACTTGTTGAACAGCTTGTAAGAGCCTATACACGAACTGGCTGCCATCGAACCGATGAGCAGGCAAACTACCACTTTAACATTCATTCTTTTCATTGTGTTAAGTTTTAAATTGTTGATGAATTAGATAAATAAAAAAAGTTATAAATAAAAAATTGACTCTGGTCCCATACAAAACAGCAGATCCAAGACAGAGAGATTCGGCTGAAAACCATACCGGTGCTGAAAGACCTGCCAATAAGGCTTCGGCGTGAAATCGTCGTCATGCTGCGGATGTTTAGCGTGAATGACGTCACGGAAGTCCTTCGACGCAGGCCCCTGAACCATGAACGCTGAACTATAAACCACATTCGGGTGTATATCGATGAGGGCACACACCGTCTGGCGGATGGCCTCGTTGAAATCGAGCAAAAACGTATATTTCTTCTCAAAGAAAGGATGGATGTCATCGGCATAATAGTCGAAGAACGGACTCTCGCTATAGGCCGACTGCAAGGCATTCCAATGTACGCGACGCCACTGGTTATGGTCGCTGATACGCAGGTCCTTAGTTTTTGACGCTTCCTGTTTGTTGCACGCTTCATGTTCCACGGGGACCGTCAGTGCCTGCGGGCCGTTCGCGGTAGCAATAACACAACGGTTGCGATAGGTCTGCTTCTGGTACGAGTCGTGCTGTTCGATGTAGCAGCAGTCATAACGATGAAGCTTCTGGTACCATTGAACAGGCCCGAAATAGGTGGTTTGCAGCAGGGCGGTACTCATGGCAAAATAGAGTTATGACGGTTGTAAAGCACGGTGACTACCCGTCCGATGATGCTGCGCTCCGGAATAAATCCGCAGTAACGTGAGTCGGCAGGATTTTGCTTGTTGACAGACTCCAGCCAATAGTAATCGGTCTTGGCGCATGACTTCAGGCCTGGGACTGTTTGCAGACCGTTAGCCGTGCGGACGGTGTCGCCGGGAACGGCAGCACAGCGTGCTATCATCAGTCCGTCGATGCTGTCGCCAGGCATGACAAACGCCACGACGTCGCCCCGCTGGACGGGCTGGCGCAGCAGGCGGCTATAGGGTAGCAGCCCGTTGCCCTCTATGCGCAGGCCATAGCTGCAGCGGTTGATGAGCAGGCGGTCGCCGTTCTGATAGAGCGGCGTCAGTCCGTCACCTATCACGCCATGTATGGAGAAGGCCAAGGTACGGAATGCCAGCATCAGCATGAATGCCGACGCAAATGCGATTACATACTTCAGCCAACTACTCATCACTCAAACTTCAAACATCAAACTTCAAATTTCAAATGCTATTTGATGTTGTCCACGAAGCGGAACAGGCGGTTCCATCGAATGCCGGAGAATCCGTGACGGTCAGGATCGGAACTCCACCAAATGAAGATAGGCTTGCCCACGATGTGATCTTCCGGCACAAAACCCCAATAGCGGGAGTCGAGGGAGTTGTGGCGGTTGTCACCCTGCATCCAGTAGTAGTCCATCTTGAAGGTATATTTGGTCGTCTCCTGATCGTTGATATAGATTTTGCCGCCCTTCACCTCCAGTTTGTTGCCCTCATAGGTACGGATGGGACGCTCATAGATAGGAAGGTTCTTCAGCGTCAGCTCGATGGATTCGCCCTTTTTCGGAATCCAGACGGGGCCGTAGTTATCGCGGGTCCAGTGCAGGTTACCGTTCAGCGGATAGATGTCCCACTCGTCAGCATCTATGTTTGGGGTGATGCTTTCCGTATAGCCTCTGGCTTCCAGTTCTTTCTTGGCATGATTAGTCAGTGGCATATACCCCAGCGTATTGAGGCTCATGAGGTCTTCCATTGTAATGCCCAGTTCCTTCATGATGTCATCGTCCAGGCGCTCCTTCAGCTTTACATGATAGGTATATTGCACATTGTCTGGTTCCTTGTTGGCTTTACCGTCCAGATAGATGATGCGGTCCTTGATCTGCAGCGTCTGTCCAGGCAGGCCCACGCAACGCTTCACATAGTTCTCGCGGCGGTCGGTAGGACGGGTGATGATCTCGCCGAACTCCTGCCGGTTCTTTTCTATGAGGTCACGCCCCAGCTGATAGAGTTGGCCGAAATACTCCATGCGCTGTTCTGCAGAAAGGGAGTCCGGATTGGGACGCACCTCCCACTGTCCATAACCATAGTAGTAGCAATTCCGATAGAAGTCCTCTGCCTGATGGCGGGGATCGGCAGTAAGCGTGTCACCGGCAGGATAGTTGAACACCACAATGTCATTCAGCTGCACTTGTCCGAGGCCCTTTACACGGCGGTAGTCCCAATGGGGCCACTCGATGTACGACTTGCACTCGAACAGCGGCATCGTGTGCTGCGTCAGCGGCATCGTCAGCGGGGTCTCAGGGATGCGGGGACCATAGCTGACCTTCGACACGAAGAGGTAGTCGCCCGTCAGCAGCGACTTCTCCAGCGAACTCGATGGAATGACGTAGTTCTGGAAGAAGAACAGGTTGATGAAGTAGACAGCCACCAAGGCAAACACCAAGGCGTCGACCCACGACATGACGAACTTGACGGGACCTTCGGCATCCTTCCACCACTGCCACTTGATTTTCTTGGTGATATAAACGTCGTAGATGAACGGAACGACCAGCAGTCCCCACCATGAACCTACCCAGTAAAGGAACAGCAAGTACAGTACCAGGACACAGATGAACTTCGCCCACTGCACCTTCATATTCAGCTTTTTCTTTTTCTCCATATATGAATCTCTTTCGGTTTTACATGCTTCTGACGCTATCAGACAGGAAGCAAGTTGCGTCAAGCATGAAGATTTAATCTCTCTTAAGGCTACTTATCAGAATTTAAACATGTCGGAAATTGTTAACAGCCCCTGATGCTCCTTGGTGTACTCGGCTGCCAGCACGGCACCGAGGGCAAAACCCTGACGCGAGTGGGCATCGTGGGTGATGGTGATGATGTCGGCCTCTGAGTCGTAGCGCACGGTATGGATGCCAGGCACCTCACCGCGACGGATATGGTCGATGCGCAGCAGCTTGGGGTCGGTGGTATCCTCGGCCCAGGCCTCCTTGCGGTCGATGTTTTCGAGGATGCCCTCAGCCAGCGTGATAGCCGTACCGCTGGGATGGTCGAGCTTATGGACGTGGTGCGTCTCCTCCATCTCCACATCATACTGCGGGAACTGGTTCATGATCTTGGCCAGATACTTGTTGACGGCCGAGAAGATAGCCACGCCGATGGAGAAGTTCGAGGCCCAGAAGAGCGTCTTGCCTTCCTCGCTGCACGCCTTACGGACAGCATCACCATGCTCCTTCATCCATCCTGTGGAACCGGAAACCACTTTTACACCTGCAGCCCAGGCCTTCAGGTAGTTGCCGTATGCCGCCTGGGGAGCCGTAAACTCTATCGCCACGTCAGCACTGCGGAAAGCCTCGCTGTCGAAGTCCTGCTGGTTGTCGATATCGATAATACTCACAATCTCATGACCACGGTTCAGGGCTATCTGTTCAATCATCTTACCCATCTTGCCATAGCCGATTAATGCTATTTTCATAATCATATTGTATTAATACGCGTGCAAAGGTACAAATAAGTGAACAATATGCCAAATTAGTTTGAGATTTTTATTTATTTTACTATCTTTGCACGACAAAAACGACCTATATTATGATTGATATGAGAAAACTACTTGCTGTCATTGGTCTCTTCTCGGTTGTGACATTGCAGGCAAAGCAATGGACTGGCGAGGAAATAAAAGACATCATCAAGAAAGTGAATACGTATTGGCAGACAAACAATCCTGCCGAAGCTCGCGCTTTCTGGGATTATGCTGCCTACCATACGGGCAACATGGAGGTGTATCAACTGTTGAAAGACAAACAGATGCTGGATTATAGCATCCGTTGGGCCCAACACAACAAGTGGCAAGGAGCTACTGAAAAAGACCTTCGGAAATGGAAGTATAAGCAGTATGGCGAAGGACAGGACTATGTGCTTTTTGGCGATTGGCAGATTTGTTTTCAGACATACATCGATTTATACCATCTTTCACCTCAAAAGAAAAAAGTGGCAAGAGCCAAAGAGGTGATGGGTTATGAGGCAGACTCAAAGGCCAGCGACTATTGGTGGTGGGCTGATGCCTTGTATATGGTGATGCCTGTGATGACGAAGATGTACAAGTTGACTGGTGACGAGAAGTACCTGGACAAATTGTATGAAAATATCTGCTATAGCGACAGCATCATGCTCGACCACGAGACTGGCCTCTACTTCCGCGATGGGAAATACGTCTTCCCTAAGCACAAGACAGCCAGTGGTAAGAAGGATTTTTGGGCACGTGGTGACGGATGGGTGTTAGCAGGTTTGGCCAAGGTGTTGCAGGACATGCCTACGACCTATCGGTATCAGCCCTTTTTTGCCAAGAAATTCGTCAATCTGGCCAATGGTGTCAAGCGCCTGCAACAGCCCGAGGGACATTGGACACGCTCGATGATGGATCCCGAACAGGCCCCTGGCTATGAAACCAGCGGTACGGCATTCTTCTGCTATGGTCTGCTATGGGGTCTTAACAACGGCTATCTGCCAAAGAAGGAGTACACACCTGTCGTTGAGAAAGCCTGGAACTACCTTTCTACCATAGCCTTACAAGAGAACGGCAAGGTAGGTTACGTGCAGCCAATTGGCGAACGGGCCATACCTGGCCAAAAGGTCGATGCCAACAGTCAGGCTAACTTTGGCGTTGGGGCCTTCCTTTTGGCTGCTTGCGAGTACTACCGTTACCTACAGACAGCACAGGTGAAGGTGACTTTTCAGAACGAGAGCAACCAACAACGACAGGAGGTAGCAGAGATTGACTTGCAGGCTGTATGCCAACAACTGGGTATCAGTCCTGAAGAGCCGCTGGTGATAGAGAATAAGGCAGGACAGGAAGTCGGATATCAGAAGACCTACGATGGTAAGTTGCTGATTTTCGTCTCTTTACATCCTCATGGCAAGGCCACCTATACTATCAGCAAAGGCAAACCTGCTGAATTCAAGACCTACGTCAGTGGCAAGGTCTATCCTCTCCGTAAAGACGACCTGGCTTGGGAGAACGACCGTACTTGCTACCGTATCTATGGTCCTGCACTTCAAAAGACGGGCGAACGTTCGTATGGTACGGATGTGTGGGTCAAGAACACACCAGACCTGGTGGTTGAGGAACGTTACAGAAAAGACCACGAAGGCAACGTGACAGAGAACACACTACGGAAAGCAGGACAAAAGGTGGCATTGGACGCTATCGACAGAAACACCACATTTCATCTGGACCAGGGCAACGGTATGGATGCCTATGGGGTCGGTCCTTCGCTGGGGTGTGGGGCACCAGCGCTGATGACGAACGGCGAACTGGTGTTTCCCTATTGCTATCAGGATTGTCAGATTCGCGACAACGGCCCCTTGCGCTTTACTGCAGAACTGACCTACGCCCCTACTGCCAATGGTATCACTGAGCATCGTATCATCAGTCTCGACAGAGGTTCGCACTTTAATCGTATGACGGTATGGTATGACGGTATCGACAAGCCTGTATCGTTAGCATCAGGTGTTGTGTTACATGGCGACGATGCGCTGGTATTGGGCAAAAATTATGTTCAGTATGCTGACCCTACAGACAATCCCAGTCTCCATCAGTCACAAATCTTTGTGGCGACATTGTTTCCTGAAGGTGTCAGCGAAACCAGAATGCTGAAGGGGGAACTGAATCATGGTCTGGGGATTGTAAACAATTATCAGGGTGCACCTTATACCTATTATTTTGGCTCGGCTTGGAGTTGCTATGATGTCTGCTCACAAGCTCAGTGGCAGATGATGATTGACGAATATCTGGCTCATTTGCGCCAACCAATAACTTATAATATCACAACAAAATGAAGAAGCTATTTGTATTGATGACAGCCATCGCGCTGATCATGCCCCTACAGGCAAAGAAAACAAAACAACTCCAGCAAACCGATCGCGAATACTGGTGCTCGCTGGCCTGGAAAATGTCACAACCAGTGTTAGAGAATATGGCTAAGGGTGAGCTACAGAAGAATATGAAGACGGAGTTCTCACCCTCGTTTGACAATCGCGACCGCAGTGTAGTCTATATGGAAACCTTTGGACGACTGATGGCAGGTATAGCCCCTTGGCTGACGTTGCCGGATGATGACACACCAGAAGGGCAACAGCGCAAACAACTCCGTGAATGGGCATTGGCTGCTTATAAGAACTCCGTAGACCCTAACTCGCCTGACTACCTCTGTTGGGGCAAGGCAGGACAGAATCTGGTGGATGCAGCCTATATCGCCGAGTCGTTCCTGCGTGCCTGGGACGTGTTGTGGTTGCCGCTTGACGAGGTTACGAAACAGCGCTATATCAAGGAGTTCCAGAAGATGCGCAAGATAGACCCTCCGTATACCAACTGGTTCTTGTTCTCGTCAACAATTGAGAGTTTGCTGGCCAAGGCCAAGGCTCCCTTCGACGAATTCCGTGTGAATACGGCTTGCCGTAAGGTTGAAGAGTGGTATGTCGGTGACGGATGGTATGCTGACGGCCCAGTGTTTGCTTTCGACTATTATTCCAGCTATGTGTTCCATGCCATGTATCTGGAGACGCTACAGGCGATGGTCGACTCGAAATACAACTCGCGTCTCGATTACAAGAAATACTACGATCGTGCCTTGAAGCGTGCCCAGAAGTTTGCGATTATTCTTGAGCGTTTCATCTCGCCAGAGGGTACTTTCCCCGTGATTGGACGTTCTACCCCATACCGTTTGGCTGCCATGCAGCCTCTGGCTCTGATGGCTTGGTATCAGAAACTGCCTTCTGACCTCAGCAATGGACAGGTGCGCGCAGCCCTTACAAAAGTCATGCATCGGATGTTCGACTACCAGCAGAACTTCAATGAGGGCGGCTTTCTGACGATTGGTTTCTGCGGGTCGCAGCCAGAGACAGCAGACTGGTATACCAACAATGGCTCGCTTTATATGACGAGCCTCTCCTTCATGCCTTTGGGACTACCCGCCAATCATCCTTTCTGGACGGATGCTCCTCAACCATGGACACAGGTGAAAGCCTGGGGAGGTCAGCCATTCCCCAAGGACCATCGATGGGCCGATGACATTGTGACGCGAGATAAGTGGTAAACGAAAGAATGCTTGACCTGTTTCCTTTCCCATGATGATGAACGAAAAGACGTGGCATTTTGTTCACGAGCATCTTGACGACGATGTGCGTATACTGGCCTTGCGAGGTACGAAAGATGACGAAGTGGACCTGCCGATGGCTATACAGCAGATAGCCGGCAGGCAAATGGCACGTCGGAAGTTGCCTTCGTGGGCAGAAGTCGAGGGTATCATCTATCCTCCTCATCTGAATATGGAACAATGTTCCTCTGAACAGACAGCACGTTATAAGGCCACTATCGTCAACGGCCAATCAGACAATGGCACATTTGTTGACCTGACAGGTGGTTTTGGCATTGATTTCTATTGGCTATCACAAGGCTTTCAGCACCGCTACTACATTGAGCAAAACGAAGCACTTTGCGCCGTTTCATCGAAGAATTTCGCTCTGCTAGGACTGGATTGTACCGTTTGCTGCCGTGATGCAGTAGCCTACTTAGCCACAATGGTCGAACCTGTTAGCCTTATCTACCTTGACCCTGCACGCAGAAACGAGCATGGGGGACGAACCTATAGCATAGAGGATTGCACGCCAAATGTGCTTAAACTGTTGCCCCTGCTAATGTCAAAGACCAATCGGGTGATGCTCAAGCTGTCGCCCATGCTCGACTGGCGCAAGGCTGTTGAAGACATTCAAAAGCCAACAGACGAAAGCCAAAAGCGAATAGCCTATGTCTCTGAGGTACATATTATTAGCGTCGACAACGAGTGCAAGGAGCTGATATTGCTGCTAAGCAGGGAGCAAACGAAAAACATGCGTCTGGTTTGTGTGAACGGGGCCAGCAGTTTCGAGGTTTTCCCCACGAGGACAAACAATCCGCATCCTGAGAGAGACGACCTTTCGCTATTGGAGAAACGGACTTTCGCCATCGGAGAAACGGCTTTTCTTTACGAACCTAATGCCAGTATCATGAAAGCCGGATGCTTTGAAGAGGTTGAGATACGATATCCTGTCAGACAGATAGCCCCCAACTCCCACTTATTCGTATCTGCCGATGAAATCGCGGATTTTCCTGGCCGTAAGTTTGAGATTACTGCCATTTCATCGATGAATAAGCACGAGTTGAAAGCCGCCTTACCCGCCAGCAAACAAGCCAATATCACGGTGCGCAACTTCCCCATGACTGCCCAGCAACTGCGCCAGAAACTGAAAATGAAGGAGGGAGGAGCCGTCTATCTCTTTGCCACCACCCTGGCAGACAACAGCCACAGGCTGTTTATTTGCCGTAAAATTGGTTAAATCTTTTGGGCGTTCGGTCGTTTTTCGTTATCTTTGCAAATTGAATAATGACGAAAACACCATGTCTACAGTAGAAATTCGCAAAGTGACCACAAAAAAGGAGCTCGATGCCTTTATCCAGTTACATTACGATTTGTATAAGGGCAACGCGTATGATGCTCCCAACCTGTACAACGACGAACTGCACACCCTGCGCAAAGACCGCAATGCGGCTTTTGAGTTTTGCGAGGCTGAATATTTCTTGGCTCTCCGCGATGGCAAGGTAGTAGGGCGCATCGCCGCCATCATCAACCACCGGGCCAACGACCAGTGGGGAAACGAGTGCGTGCGCTTCGGCTGGGTCGATTTCATCGACGACCTGGAGGTGTCGAAAGCCCTCTTCGATGCCGTCGAGCAGTGGGGCCGCTCGAAGGGGATGACGCAGATGGTGGGACCATTGGGCTTTACCGATATGGACCCGGAGGGTATGCTCATCGAGGGCTTCGACCAGCTGGGAACCATGGCCACCATCTATAACTACCCCTACTATCCCAAGCATATCGAGCAGTTGGGCGGCTTCGTCAAGGACAACGACTATGTAGAATACAAGCTCATCGTGCCCGAAAAGGGTATACCCGACAAGTTCCGCAAGGTGGCAGAGCTGGTCATGAAGCGCTACAACCTGCACACCATGCACCCCAAGCGCAGCCAGGTGTTCGGCAAGGAGCAGTATGGCCGCAAGGTGCTCGACGTGGTCAACAAGTCGTTCGGCCACCTGTACGGCTATTCGCAGATGACCGAGCGCCAGATAGACGAGTATCTGAAGATGTACTTCCCGATGCTCGACATGGACATGCTGTGCCTGATAGAAGACTGGAACACTCCCAACCACGACGTCATCGGCGTGGGCATCTCGATTACCAATATGACGCGCGCCTTGCAGAAGTGCAAGAACGGACGCCTCTTCCCCTTCGGCTGGTGGCACTGCCTGCGGGCCCTGAAGTTCCACAAGGCCGAATGCCTCGACCTGATGCTCATCGGCATCCTGCCGGAATATCAGCAGAAAGGCGCCAACGCCCTGCTGTTCTACGATCTGATTCCCATCTACCAGAAGTATGGCTTCAAGTGGGGCGAGACGAACGTCGAGATGGAGACCAACGAGAAGGTACAGTCGCAATGGCAGTACCTGGAGCACATACAACATAAGAGAAGAAGATGTTATAAAAAAGACCTATGAGCGACGAATATACAATCAACGAGAACAGCCAGCAGCAGCTGGCAGACTATGACGACGACAACATCAAGACCCTGACGGGTACAGAACATATCCGCCTGCGTCCAGGTATGTACATTGGACGCTTAGGCGACGGATCATTCCCCGAGGACGGCATCTACGTGCTGTTGAAGGAAGTGATAGACAACTCCATCGACGAGTTCAAGATGAAGGCTGGCGACCGCATCGAGGTCAATATCGAGGACAACCTGCGTGTCTCTGTCCGCGACTACGGACGCGGCATTCCACAGGGCAAGATGATCGAGGCCGTCAGCGTGCTAAACACCGGCGGCAAGTACGACTCGAAGGCCTTCAAGAAATCCATCGGACTGAATGGTGTTGGTGTCAAGGCCGTCAATGCGCTGTCTAAGCACTTCGAAGTACATTCGTTCCGTGACGGCAAGGTGCGCAAGGCGACCTTCGAACAGGGCAAGCTCATCAGCGACGTGACGGAGCCTACGCAGGACGAGAACGGCACCTATATCTTCTTCGAGCCCGACAACGATGCAAAGCTCTTCAAGGACTACAAGTTTCACGATGAAATCGTGGAGAACATGCTCCGCAACTACACCTACCTGAACACCGGTCTGGCCATCATGTACAACGGCCGGCGCATCCTGTCGCGCCACGGATTGGAGGACTTGCTGAAGGACCGCATGACCAACGATCCCCTCTACCCCATCATCCACCTGAAGGGCGAGGACATTGAGGTGGCCTTCACGCATGCCAACCAGTACGGCGAGGAATACTACTCGTTTGTCAATGGTCAGCACACGACGCAGGGTGGCACCCACCAGAGCGCCTTCAAGGAACATATCGCCAAGACCATCAAGGAATTCTTTGGCAAGTACGAGTATGGCGACATCCGTACGGGTATCGTGGCAGCCATCGCCATCAACGTGGAGGAACCCGTCTTCGAGAGTCAGACGAAGATTAAGTTAGGCTCTACGCAGATGGCGCCCGACGGCGATACCATTAATAAATATGTGGGTGACTTCATCAAGCAGCAGGTCGACAACTACCTGCACATCCACCAGGACGTCGCCGAAGTCATTGAGAACAAGGTGAAAGAGAGCGAGCGTGAGCGCAAGGCGATGGCTGGCGTCACCAAGCTGGCCCGCGAACGGGCGAAGAAAGCCAACCTTCACAACCGCAAGTTGCGCGACTGTCGTATCCACTTCAGCGATGTCAAAAACGAGCGCAAGGAAGAGTCGTGTATTTTTATTACCGAGGGTGACTCAGCCAGCGGCAGCATCACCAAGAGCCGTGATGTCAACACACAGGCCGTCTTCTCGCTACGAGGAAAACCGCTCAACAGCTTTGGCTTGACAAAAAAGGTGGTCTACGAGAATGAGGAGTTCAATCTGCTCCAGGCAGCCCTCGACATTGAGGAAGGCTTGGACACGCTACGTTATAATAAGGTGATTGTGGCTACCGATGCTGATGTGGACGGCATGCACATCCGACTGCTCATCATCACCTTCTTCCTGCAGTTCTTCCCAGAACTCATCAAGAAGGGACATGTCTACGTCCTGCAGACACCGTTGTTCCGCGTTCGCAACAGACGTAGCAAGATTAAGGACAAAGCCATGCGCGAGGATGGCAAGAAGGGTGACTTCGTCACGCGCTACTGCTACAGCGAGGAGGAACGTGTCAAAGCCATCCAAGATTTGGGACCCGATCCCGAAATCACCCGTTTCAAAGGTCTTGGTGAAATATCGCCTGAAGAATTCGCCGGCTTCATCGGCCCTGACATCCGTCTGGAACAGGTGACGCTGCACAAGAACGACCAGGTGCAGAAGCTGTTGGAGTACTACATGGGCAAGAACACGATGGAGCGCCAGAACTTTATCATCGACAACCTGGTCATTGAGGAAGACAAACCTGAAGACTATGAATAAGCGGGCTTCAAATGAGCGGGCTTCGCCCTAAATATAAAATAAAGAATTAAGAAAAAAAAATCATTAATATTTAAGGAAGAGAATAAGGTCATGAGATACGGATTTGACAAACAGATACTGCGAGTTTTCTTACTGTTTATTTTATATTTTTTATTTAGCCCGGTGAGGGCGCAGTTCCGCATCAACACGAGCAACGATGGTCCACTGCGAAAACTACAGATAGCAGAGATGGCCATCAACAATTTGTATGTTGACAGCGTTGACGAGTCAAAACTCGTGGAAGATGCAATCCGTGGCATGTTGGAAAAGCTGGACCCCCACTCCAGCTACCTCACACCCAAGGAGGTGAAGGAGGCCAATGAGCCGCTACGGGGCAACTTCGAAGGCATTGGCGTACAGTTTAACATGGTCGAGGACACGCTATTGGTCATCCAACCAGTGAGCGGCGGTCCGTCGGAGAGGATGGGCATCATAGCGGGTGACCGCATTGTCAGCGTCAACGATACGGCCATTGCCGGTGTCAAGATGCAGAAAGAAGAGATCATGCGCAGACTGCGCGGTCCCAAGGGTACGGAGGTGGAACTGGGCGTAGTACGTCGCGGCATTGCCGACACCCTGCATTTCACCATCGTTCGTGACAAGATTCCCGTCCGTTCCATCGACGCCACCTACATGCTACGCCCCAAGGTGGGCTATATCCGCATCGGCAACTTTGGAGCCACCACGCATCAGGAATTCTGCGAGAGCTTGTCGGAGCTCAAGCAACAAGGGATGCAAACGCTGGTTCTTGACTTGCAAGGCAATGGTGGCGGCTACCTACAGGCTGCCGTCAAGATAGCCGGTGAATTCCTGCAGGAAAACGACCTCATCGTCTATACCGACGGTCGCAAGGCCCGCAAGGCGGAATATGTCGCCAAGGGCGGCGGCCTCTTCACCAAAGGCAAGGTCTATGTGCTGGTAGACAGCTATACGGCCTCTGCTGCCGAGATTGTCTCCGGTGCCATCCAGGACCACGACCGCGGCATCATCATCGGGCGTCGTACCTATGGCAAAGGACTGGTACAGCGTCCTCTGGACCTGCCTGACGGATCGATGATTCGTCTCACCATTGCCCACTACTATACGCCGTCGGGCCGATGCATCCAGAAGCCCTACGAAAAGGGCAAACAAAAAGACTATGCCGAAGACATGCTGAAGCGCCTGAAGAGTGGCGAGCTGACCAATGCCGATAGCGTCCACTTTGCCGATTCGCTGAAATACTATACCCTCAAGCAGCACCGGCTGGTCTATGGTGGCGGTGGCATCATGCCCGACGAGTTTGTTCCCTTGGACACCATGCGTTATACCAAATTCCATCGGGAGCTGGCTGCCAAGAGTATCATCATCAACGCCAACCTGCGCTATGTCGACAACCAGCGCAAGGAGCTGCAACAGCGTTATCCGACCTTCGAAGACTACAAGAAGAACTTCCAGATTCCCCAGGAGCTGACCGACGGCATCATGGCCGAGGCTGAGAAGCAGAACATCCGTCCCAAGGACGACGACGAACTCCAGCGCACCCTACCCTATCTGCGCCTGCAGCTGAAAGCACTCATTGCCCGCGACTTGTGGAGCATGAACGAGTACTATAGCATTATTGGCGAAACCAACGATGCACTCCAACGGGCACTGGAACTGTTAGATTAATTCTTCATTTTCTCATTTTCTGTGCTCCGAACTCCGGCGACACATAGTTGTAGAGACTCTTACACGCCTCTGCCGAGAATTGCATGGCACAATGAATAAGGCTATCCCATTGTTGGGCTGACAAGCCTTGTTCTAACTGTTGTCGGGTGATGCCGTTCAGCAGCAGTCCATACAGGAAGCCCGCATTGAAATTATCGCCTGCGCCTATGGTGCTGACCGTTTCTATCGGTTCAATGGCATACTGCTTGCTGAACCCACCATCGGCACGCACTTCTACAGGATTGGCGGCCTGCGTGAGAATAAAATTCCTGGTGTAAAACATGATGTGCGAACGATAGACCTCGTCGGGGGCGCTCTTCTTGAAGAGTATCTCGAAATCCTCTGACGAGCCACGCACGATATCGGCCAGTTCGAAGTTCTCCAGCAGATTGGGTGTCAGCTTCATGACCTCGTTCTGGTGAGAAGCACGGAAGTTGACATCGTAATAGAGGATCGCTCCGCGCTCATGGGCATACTCCAAAAAACCTTTCACCTGCTGGCGGATGACGGGATTCAAGGCATAGTAGGAACCGAACAGGACAATGTCGTCGGCCTGCACGTCAGGATAGGTGAAGTCCAGGCGGTCGCGGGGATGGTCTTTGTAGAACACATACTCCGCATCGTTCTTTTCATTGAGGAATGCCAACGACAGCGGAGACTTGGAGTCGGGATAGACATTCACACATTCCGCATGACAGCCGTTGTCTTTCAGAAACTGGATAATCAAACGGCCCACATGGTCGTTACCCGTTTCACTGATGAAATGGGTCTCCACGCCACAACGGCCTAAGGAGATGATGGCGTTAAAGGTTGAACCGCCAGGAACGGCCTGCACCGGCTGGTTATCCCTGAAGATGATGTCTAACACGGTTTCACCTATTCCTATCACTTTTCGCATAGTTAATATCTCTTTTAGTTTTTCTATTTGGTTTGAAACATTTTCTCTATGACACCGTCGTATGTGGCAAGTGTCAGCCGGATGGTGTCAGGACGCTGTTCGGGAAGCAGAATGCTGACGTAGTAACGGTTGGTATAATATTCCGGGACACCGTTCTGGCTGTGGAGGAAACGATAGCAGGCAGTACACTTCCCGTCAGGATAGACATAGACGGTATCTTGCGCCAGACCGATATTATGTGGCGGTTCCTCGTCATCCACACGGCCGGTTTTGATGAGTAAGCCAAGGTTGAGGTACTTGCCGTTCTTGGCCATCCACGCACTCTCAAAGCCTACAGGATCCTGCGGTTGCTTCTTGATACGCCAATGTTCATAGGGCTTCAGCGTAGCAACGATACCTGCCCCCATCACCTCGGCCGTTGTCTCCGACACCTTATTATAATATATAATGGCACGATAGGTCGTGTCAGCCGTCTCCATCCACTTCGTGTTGAAGGTCTTGACCAGCTGATAGGTGTCGCCGTCATCCGTGGTGAATGCCGTGGCCTGCTTCTTGAGGTCTACCGTCAATTCCGCCAGATCGGTTTGCATGAGCGAGTAGCTGCCTTCTCCCTTCTCATAGCTGTCAGACCCACAAGAAATAAAAAGGAATGCTGATATCAACAGGGGCAATAGCTTTCTCATTGGGTAGCAAGGTAGTTACGTACTGGGTTAGCGTACATGGTCAGCATCCGTTCGCGAAGGAACGCCTCGTCTTTATTCGGAATCTTGATCTTGTCCAACTGTCCCTGCAGGTACTTTTCGAAACGTGCCGCATCCTGCTGGGTGTAATGCGCCGTATAGGTCTGCTGACCTTCCAGCATGTCAAGGGCGATATAGTTACAGGGGTACAGGCGGTAGCCGCGATGTATCTCCGTGTCTATCCGCTTGCTGAGCAGGGCAAAGTACTCATTTCGGGGCAAGCCCTCCAACTCGTCGAGCCACTGGTTGATGGGGGTGCCGCAACGGTAATGCACACGACCCTTGTATCCAAAGATGCCTGTCTTCATATTGTCCAGGTCATCCTGGCGCGACTTCTTGAAGGCGGGGTTGTCACGTTTCTGCTGGAACTCCTGTGCCTTCAGATAGTCACAGGGGTCAAACTCGTAGCTGATGGTCAGCGGAACGATGTTGAGTTCTTTCACCGGCCCACCCATGGCCAGCATCTTCAGTACGGCATCCTGCGTATGGTCGCTGGAGTCCTTGGCACGGCCTTCGCGCTGGGCAATCCATATATTCTCGTGCTTCTCGTTCACCGCATAGTGGATATAACGGCTCATCAGCTGACTGCTTCGCATCATCTCGTGGGCTGTCAGGCCGCGGCGCACGGTGAACGCCTTGTTCATGCGCACCAGACGCTTGATCCACGGATAGATGAGCAGGTTGTCGCCAATGCCTATCTCCACCGTCGTGGGATAGCCAGCTTCGACCAGCAACACATCCAGAAAGGCAGAGTCGAGTACGATGTCGCGGTGGTTGCTCAGGAACGTATAGCGCAGCGACTTGTCGTCAGGTATCAGTTCGTCTTCAAACGTCGCACCGTCCGAATGCTTACGTATAATCCATTTCACGACGGGTTTCATGAAGCGCATCTGGAAGTCAAGGGGTGTCTTGACGCCAGTGAATGCCAGTTTCAGCAATCCATTGCGCAAGCCTTTGGGCAGCCAGGGCACAAAACCCTTCATGATGGCGCTGAACTGGCGGTCGTTCAACAGGTCGTTGAACGCCTGTTGCATCTCTCCCGCCTCATAGGGCCGTATCTCGTCAAATTCCTTGATATCGTATTCCATAGCGGCAGCAATCTCTCAACTTTCAACTCTCAACTGTCAACTGTCAACTCTCAACTGTCAACTCTCAACTACTCAAAACTGATTCTCCACAATATCCGTCAGCACATCCTTCATGTCCAGACCGGCGGCGCGAACCTGCTGTGGAATGAAGCTGGTGGCCGTCATGCCCGGCGTGGTGTTCACTTCCAGCATATTGATCTTGCCCTCCTTGGAGATGATATAGTCGACACGGATGATGCCGTTACAATGCAGGATGTCGTAGATGTGGCTGGTAATCTCACGGACACGGCGTGCCACATCCTCAGAGATGCGGGCGGGCGTAATTTCCTGCACCTGACCATTGTACTTGGCATCGTAATCAAAGAACTCATTGGATGTCACCACCTCGGTGATGGGCAGGGGCACCGACTTCTCACGGGTTTTATAGATACCCATCGTGACCTCCGTACCCTCCAGGTACTGCTCGACCATGATCTCCGGGCTTTCCAGCATGGCCTTGCGGATGGCAGGAGCCAGCATGTCCTTCTTCTTCACCTTCGACACGCCAAAGGACGAGCCGTCGGTAGCGGGCTTGACGAAGCAAGGCATACCGATGCGCTGCTCTATCTCGTCATCGCTGACCAGCTGTTCATAGCCGCGGCGAATGAGCAGCGAGTCGGCCACCGACACCCCATAGCCACGCAGGTACTGGTTCAGTACGAACTTGTCGAACGTCATGGCCTCCACCAGCACGCCGCTGGTTGAATAGGGCAGTCCGATGAGGTCGAAGTAGCCTTGCAGGATGCCGTTTTCACCCGGGGTGCCGTGAATGGTGATGTAGGCATAGTCGAAGAGCATGGCCTTGCCGTCTTCCACAAACGAGAAGTCGTTACGGTCGATGCGTGCCGTCAGGCCACCAGGCAGCTCGACGTGCCAGTCCTGCCCTTTGATGTCGACGATATATACGTTATAGCGTTCTTTGTCGAAGAACGAATAGAGACCTTGGGCTGAGCGCAGCGAGACGTCGTGCTCAGAAGAGTCGCCACCGCAGACGATGGCAATGTTGCGTTTCAAATTTTTCATTGTATTTTTGTTTTAATTTTTCGATGTTTCGTTATTACGATGTTTCGAGGCTTCGACATTACGAGCTGATGGCTCGCTGATAGTTTCGCCACTTCTCGAGCAATGCCTCCATGTCGTCAGCGAGCGGTGACGTGAAGTCAAGCTGCTGGTGCGTTGTCGGGTGCACAAAGCCCAGCGTCTGTGCATGCAAAGCCTGTCGGGAGCAGAGCTTGAAGCAGTTCTGGATATATGCCTTGTAGGATGCGGTGCGCTCCCCGCGCAGAATCTCCATGCCCCCATAGCGCTCGTCGGCAAACAGCGGGTGACCGATGTGCTTCATGTGAGCACGTATCTGGTGGGTGCGCCCTGTCTCTAAGCGGCACTCCACCAAGGTGGTATAGCCATAGCGTTCCAACACCCTGTAGTGCGTCACTGCCGACTTGCCGATGTCCGACCCCGGCGGGAAGACAGCCATGCGCTGGCGGTCCCTCGGGTCGCGCCCGATGTTGCCCTCTATGCGTCCGGTGTCCTCGGTGAAGTTGCCCCACACCAGTGCCAGATAGCTGCGGTGGGTGTCGTGGTTGAAGAACTGTGCCCCCAGCTCGGTCTTGGCCTCCGGCGTCTTGGCGACCACCAACAGCCCGCTGGTGTCTTTGTCGATGCGGTGTACCAGCCCGACGGACGGGTCATTGGGGTCATAGCTCGGCATGTTGCGCAGGTGCCACGCGATGGCATTGACCAGCGTACCGTGGAAATTGCCGACACCCGGATGGACAACCATCCCGGCAGGTTTGTTGACAATCATCAGTTGGTCGTCCTCATAGACCACGTCGAGGGGGATGTCCTCCGGCTCAATGGTTGTATCGTAGTGCGGACGGTCGAGCATCAGCGTGATGACATCTCCCGGACGCACCTTGTAGTTGCTCTTGACGGGCTGTCCGTTGACCTGTATGAAGCCGGCGTCTGCCGCTTTCTGGATGCGGTTGCGCGAGGAGTGCTGGACGTGTTCCGACATGTATTTGTCGATACGCACCGGCACCTGTCCGCGATCCACCTCCATGCGAAGGTGCTCATAGAGTTCCTTGCCTTCGCCGTCAAAATCTGCAGACTCGTCTATCAGCTCAATATCATCGAGTTCGTCTTCCATTATTCCATCTCTGGGTCTGTAACCTCTTCAAAGTCATCTATGCCTCCGTCTTCCGGAACGGCATAAGAGGGCTCCACATATTCAAAATCATCATAGTCGCCAATACTTCCGTCGCCGACCAGCAGTGTCAGCGGGTAATCGATGGAGATACGGTCACCGTTGGAGACGCGGCGTCCCCGGCAGATGATGCCATATACCCAGTCGCGTTCACCCGACACCCGCTTGGCGGGCAATAGCCTGAAGCCCATGGCCGTCAGCTTCGCCTCAGCTTCGCGGACACTGGAGTTGTCCACGATGTCAGGAACAACAACTGTGGGCGACGAGGGGGAGTTGACAGTAACATACACGGTATGTCCGCTTTTCACTTTCGTTCCATACCCGGGAGTCTGTGCCAGGATATAGTCGGCGGGCAACGTCTTATTATAGCCCGAGTCTGTAACCATGATGGTCAGTCCGTCTTCCTCCAGTAGCATTCGTGCCTTGCTATAGGTCATGCCCTTCACTTGGGGTACTACGATACCCTCGCCGTGGTGCGTATAAATCTCCAGTCCGTATTTCACGCCAAAGCACAGCAACACCACGATGACAGCCATCGTCAATAGGTTGCCCAAAAGATAGGCATCTGCTATTTTTCTGAGAAGTTTCTTCGCGAACATTATTATATATATGCTAAAACAACGAGCAAAGTTACAAAGATTTCCTGAGACAACAAAAAAATTGGGTATATTTCTTGAAAATACACCCAATTCTTATTCTCTGACCCAAGGTGCAGAGTGTGACATAACGTATCTTGAGATACCGGATTTACTTTCCGTGACGCTCGCTAGATACTGTTAACTTCTTGCGGCCCTTAGCGCGGCGAGAAGCCAGTACGCGGCGACCATTCTTCGTTGCCATACGCTCGCGGAAACCATGCTTGTTCACGCGGCGACGATTGTGCGGCTGAAATGTTCTTTTCATATTTTTATCTTCGTTTTATTGTTATTATTCGGAGTTTCGGGCTGCAAAATTACATAATTATTTCTAATTGTGCAAGTTTCAAGCATTTTTTTTAATGATTAATGTTCAATTTTTAATTTTTCTTCGTACCTTTGCACCCTGAAAACTGAGATTTACATATTTATTATAGCATATTTTTTTATGATTAACTCACAAGACATCAAGAAAGGAACCGCCATTCGCATGGACGGTGCCATTTGGGTTTGCATCGACTTCCAGCACCGCAAGCCCGGTAAGGGTAACACCATCATGAACATCAAGATGAAGAACGTCACCGACGGTCGTGTGCTGGAGCGCCGCTACAACATCGGTGAGAAACTCGAGGACGTCGTCATTGAGCACCGCGACTACCAGTACCTCTATGAGGACCAGGAAGGCCGCATCTTCATGAACCAGGAGACCTTCGAGCAGATTCCCATCGCCAACGACCTGGTGATCGGTCACGAATTCATGAAGGAAGGCGACGTGGTATCGGTTGTCAGCGACACCACCGACGGTACCATCCTCTATGCTGAGATGCCCGTCAAGACCATCCTGCGTGTCACTCACTCTGAGCCCGGCATCAAGGGCGACACCGCCACCAACACCCTGAAGCCCGCCACACTGGAGACAGGTGTTGAGGTTCGTGTTCCCCTGTTCATCAACGAGGGCGACCTCATTCAGGTTGACACCCGCGACGGTTCTTATCTGGCTCGCGCCAAGGAGTGATGTCAATTAAAAATTGACAATTGATAATTCATAATTGACAATTGATAATTCATAATTGATTGAAATACTCTATTGTCGTTCCTGTCTTCAATCGACCTGACGAGGTTGACGAACTGCTTGAGAGCCTTTGCTCCCAGACACTGAAGGACTTTGACGTCGTTATCGTTGAGGACGGTTCACAAATCCCCTGCAAGGATGTTTGCGACAAGTACGCAAACATCCTTGACTTGCATTATTACTTCAAGGAGAACAGCGGTCCGGGCCAGAGCCGCAACTACGGTGTTGAGCGTGCCAAGGGCGAGTATGTCATCATTCTCGACTCTGACGCCGTCACGCCTCCGGGCTTCATGCAGGCCATCGACGACGAGCTCAGGCGTCAGCCCAGCGATGCCTGGGGCGGACCGGATGCTGCCCACGACTCGTTTACTGACATCCAGAAAGCCATCTCGTATGCCATGACCTCGTTCTTTACGACGGGTGGCATCCGTGGCGGCAAGAAGCAGCTCGACAAGAAGTTCTATCCCCGCTCGTTCAACCTCGGCGTGCGCCGCGAGGTGTACCTGCAGTTGGGCGGTTTCTCGACGGAGCGTTTCTCGAAGATGGCGCTCTATGGCGAGGATATCGACTTCAGCCTCCGCATCTACAAGGGGGGCTACAGCTGCCGTCTCTTCCCCGAAGCCTGGCTGTGGCACAAGCGCCGCACGGACTTCCGCCGATTCTGGCGCCAGGTCTACAACAGCGGCTATGCCCGCATCAACCTCTGGCGCAAGTATCCTGAGGCTTTGAAACCCGTACACGCCCTGCCGTCGGTATTCACCTTAGGCGTTGCCGGCCTGTTGCTGCTATTCCTGGCAGGTCTCGCCTTGTATCTGTTCTCTACTGACCACATGAGCGGCGCCATCGGTTTTGCCTTGTGCGAACTGGCTCCTATACCTCTTATATTATATAGTGCCCTGATATTCATCGATTCCAGCATCCGCAACAAGAGCGTCAAGGTGGGCCTCATCTCCATCCCTGCCGTCTTCATCCAGCTCATTGGCTATGGTGTAGGATTCCTGGAGTCGTTGCTGACGAAGAAAAAACATGGATAAGCTCAACATCAACCAGTGGGCAGAGGAAGACCGTCCGCGTGAGAAACTCATGCGGCTGGGTGCTGCGGCACTGACTGATGCTGAACTGTTGGCTATCCTGGTGGGCTCGGGGTCGCCCAAGGAGGATGCCGTATCGCTGATGAAGCGCATCCTGGCCGACTGCAACAACAACCTGAACACCCTGGGCAAGCGCACCATCCACGACCTCTGCCTGTATAACGGCATCGGCGAGGCGAAGGCCATCACCATCCTGGCAGCCTGCGAACTGGGCAAGCGCCGCCAGATGGAGAAGGCAGAGGAGCGTCCCGACTTGGGAACAGCCACCTACATCTACAACCACATGCACCCTGTGCTGCAGGACTCGGACGTGGAGGAGTTCTGGGTACTGCTGATGAACCAGAACCACCGGCTCATCAAGAAGCTGTGTATTTCGCGGGGCGGCATCACCGAGGTAGCTGTCGACATCCGCATCATCATGCGTGAGGCCGTCCTGGCCAACGCCACCATCATTGCCGTCTGCCACAACCATCCGTCAGGGAGCCTGCGCCCCAGCAGGATGGACGACGACCTGACCAACAGCCTTGCACGTGCCTGTCAGGTCATGCGCATCAAACTGCTCGACCACGTCATCGTGACCGACGGCTGCTACTACAGCTACCACGAAGAAGGGCGCATCTGATAAGCGCATTCGCTAATTGATAATTGACAATTGATAATTGAACTTTATCGTTCAATGGTCAATGGTCAATGGTCATCGGTTTAGCTTCCATGTGACACCGTCCTTGGTGTCCTTCACCTCAAAACCGGCGGCAGCCAGTTCGTCGCGTATCTTGTCGGAGGTTGCCCAGTCCTTGTCGGCCTTGGCCTTGGCACGCAGTGCCAGCACCATGTCCACCACCTTGCCGAAAGCCTCCTCACGCTCGTTGGAACCATGAACCGCCAACCCTGAACCCTGAACCATCGATAGTCCCAGGATGTCCTCGGCAAAGAGGTGCATCACCTCCGTCAGTTCCTTCAGGCAGTCGGCGCAGATGGTCGCCTTATGGTCGGTCAGCTTGTTGACGACCGTGCAGGCCTCAAACAGGTAGCTGATGACCAGCGGCGTGGCAAAGTCGTCGTTCATGGCGTCGTAGCATTTTTCACGCAGACTCTTGACCACACGCTCCGTCTCGGCATCACACTGCGGAGAGACGGTGATGCGCGACAGGTCGCCGATGGCCTGCTGCAACTTCTCCAGTCCCTTCTCGGCAGCCTGCAGGGCATCGTTCGAGAAATCGACGGTGCCGCGATAGTGTGCCGAGAGCACGAAGAAGCGGATGGTCATGGGTGAGTAGGCTTTCTCCAACAGCGGATGGTCGCCCTTGAAGAACTGCTCCAGCGTGATGAAGTTATTATACGACTTGCCCATCTTCTTGCCGTTGATGGTCAGCATGTTGTTGTGCATCCAGTACTTCACGGCCGGGTGTCCCATTGAGGCAACAGCCTGCGCTATCTCACACTCGTGGTGGGGGAAGACGAGGTCCATGCCGCCGCCGTGGATGTCGAAGGTCTCACCTAAGTACTTGCGTCCCATGGCCGTACACTCGCAGTGCCAGCCGGGGAAGCCGTCGCTCCAGGGTGACGGCCAGCGCATGATGTGTTCGGGCTGTGCCTTCTTCCACAGGGCGAAGTCGGCCTGGTTGTGCTTCTCGCCCACTCCGGCCAGCTCGCGGCTCTCGTCCTTGATGTTCTCCAAGGAACGGCCGGAGAGGATGCCGTACTTGTGTACCTTATTATATGCCTCTATGTCGAAATACACCGAGCCGTTCGACTCGTAGGCAAAGCCGTTTTCCATGATCTGCTGCACCAGCTGCTGCTGTTCAATGATGTGTCCCGTGGCGTGCGGCTCGATGGAAGGGCGCAGCACGTTCAGCGCATCCATATACTGGTGGTAGCGGTTGGTGTAGTACTGGGCTATCTCCATCGGCTCCAGCTGTTCCAGGCGGGCCTTCTTGGCTATCTTGTCCTCGCCCTCGTCGGCATCGTGCTCCAGATGACCCACGTCCGTGATGTTGCGGACATAGCGCACCTTGTAACCCAGATGCTTCAGGTAGCGGAACACCACGTCAAAGGTGATGGCAGGGCGGGCATGCCCCAGATGGGGGTCTCCATAGACGGTCGGTCCACACACATACATTCCCACATTGGGTGCATTCAACGGCTCGAAACGCTCCTTCTGGCGCGTCAGCGTATTATAGATTACGAGTTTTGATTCCATACTTTTTCGCTTTTTGCCTGCAAAGTTACGAAAAGTCGAGAGAAGAACAAAACAAATTTTGTTTTTTCTTCCGAGACGTAGGAATTGTGTAACACTTTGCACCTTTAGGTCAAAGAACTTCGCGCTCGAAAGAGCGCAAAGGTACGAAAAAAGGAGGGTAGAACAAAATAAAGGCCACTCTTTTTCTTAATTTATGTTCACGAATCACCATATCCTCGATATTTTTGATTATATTTGCGCACAGAACACCCAATGTTGGGATAGAGTAACTAAAACCGATATGGAAATACAACATTCAGAATCAACCCCTGAGTCGCTAACAAAGATTGTTGAGGGATGGACGAAGAAGCACAGCCCATCTTTCGATGATTTGTCTGCCTTTGTTCTTCAAACCCATCAAACTTCTCAGGCAGGTGCCATTCGTGCCATTAATCAAATGGCCACTTTACGCAATTGGCTTATTGGCTGCTATATTGTAGAATACGAGCAGGAAGGCAGCGACAGGGCGAAATATGGTGACCGCCTTTTGAAGCGATTAGAGGAAAAGGTAAATACGAAGGGCTTGAATGTGACCCTTTTCAAAGTGTCAAGGAATTTCTATTTGTATTATCCTCAAATTGCAGAGTTGTTCCATTTCCCAATTCATCCGATGCTGTCGGATGAATCAATGAATGAAAAAGGTGCGACAGCGTCGCACCAATTCAATAATGTAAGTATTCTTCAAAAAAGTGCGACAGCGTCAGCTCAACGCCTACGTGTCTTATTATAAGGAGAATGAGATGCACGATGGTGACAACCCTCCCATCGGCATTCTGCTCTGCACCCGCAAAGGCAAAAAGATGGTGGAATACGCCCTCGCCGGTATGGACAACCAACTCTTTGTCTCTACTTATATGCTCCAGTTGCCAGACAAGAGTACGCTCGAAAAGTTCTTGTTAGATGAAATAGAAAACCATCATGATGAGAAATAATTTGCGAAAGTAGTGTGAAGTTACTTCCGCTCGGCTATGCCGTTTTGCTCTGCAAAGAACTATGCTGAGCGTAGAAAAGGTCAAATGGAATTAAAGGAATAAGCAAAGTGTTCGTAACTTTTGCTTCGCAGAACTTTCTCTAACCTAAGGTGTAGAGTGTGGCTTTGCAATCTTTGCACTCGGAAAAGCAAAAGAAAATGTGTTTTCTTTTGCTTTTCTCTCGTTTTTTCGTAACTTTGCCATCAAAGATGGCGAACTTACTCCGTCTCTGCATAAAAAAGATTAAAATCTTTTGTTCTGCTCTCGACTTTTCGTAACTTTGCACGCAAAATCGTAACACAGCAAAATATTATTAGTAATGTACACACGTTTGACAGCTGCAGAGGCTGCAGCACTGATTAAGAATGGCGATCATATCGCTATGAGTGGCTTTACACCCGCTGGTGTAGCCAAGGCAACCACCAAGGAACTGGCTAAGATAGCCGTGGCTGAGCATGAGGCCGACCGCGAGTTCAAGGTAGCCATCTTCACCGGTGCCTCTACCGGACAGAGCACTGACGGCGACCTGGCTAACGCACAGGCTATCCTCTACCGTGCCCCCTACACGACCAACCCCGACTTCCGCAAGCATGTCAACATGGGTGAGATTCCCTACAACGACCTGCACCTGAGCCACATGGCACAGGAGCTGCGCTATGGATTCTACGGTCCGCTGGACTGGGCCATCCTGGAGGTGTGCGACATCGAGGATTGCGGCAACGACTATCACGTCTTCCTGACGGCCGCCGGCGGCATCTCGCCCACGGCAGCCCGCCTGGCCAAGCACGTCATCCTGGAGCTGAACTCGTTCCACAACCCCAACGCCAAGTTCATCCACGACGTCTATGAGCCGCTGGATCCCCCCTACCGCAAGGCTATCCCCATCGAGCACGTCGGCGACCGCATCGGCGTGCCCTACGTCTCTATTCCCAAGGACAAGGTGGTAGGCGTTGTTGAGTGTAACATCCCCGACGAGGCCCGTGCCTTCAAGGACTCAGACCCCGTGACGGAGAAGATTGGCTATCTGACAGCAGAATTCCTCGTAGAGGAGATGCATAAGGGCCGTATTCCCAAGGAGTTCCTGCCCCTGCAGAGTGGTGTGGGCTCAACGGCCAATGCCATCCTCGGAGCACTGGGAGAGGACAAGCACGTGCCCGACTTTAACATCTATACCGAGGTGATTCAGAACTCGGTCATCGAGATGATGCTCACGGGTCGTGTGAAGGACGCTTCAGCCTGCTCGCTAACAGTCTCGAACGAGTGTCTGATGCAGGTCTATGACAACATGGACTATATGAAGCAGCACCTGACGCTGCGCCAGAGCGAGATTTCAAACTCACCGGAAATCATCCGCCGCTTAGGTGTCATCGCCATCAATACCGCCATCGAGGCTGACCTCTATGGTAACGTGAACTCAACCCATATCAGCGGTGTGAAGATGATGAACGGTATCGGCGGCTCGGGTGACTTCATCCGCAATGCATACCTGTCTATCTTCACCTGCCCGTCGGTGGCCAAGGGTGGCGTCATCTCGTCAATCGTGCCCTTCGTCAGCCATCAGGACTCGTCGGAGCACGACGTGAACATCATCGTCACCGAACAGGGTATTGCCGACCTGCGCGGCAAGTCACCCGCACAGCGTGCAGAACTGATTATCGAGAACTGTGCCCACCCCGACTACAAGCAGCTGCTGTGGGACTACCTGAAGATTTCGAAGATGGGTCAGACCCGTCATAACCTGCCTGCTGCCTTCGCCATGCACGACACGCTGGCTCGCAAGGGCGACATGAAGCTGACGGACTTTGCCGAGTACGTGAAGTAAAGGAAACGACCACAGGAATGATCGATGATAATTCATGATATATTCATGGCAATTATATGCTAAAGATTAATATTCCACAAGGAGCGCACGAGGTGCTGTTGCATGCTTGCTGCGCTCCTTGTTCGTCTGCCATCGTCGAGTGGATGCTGCAAAACGGCGTCCGCCCGACCATCTATTACTATAACCCCAACATCTGGCCCCGCGAGGAGTACGACATCCGCAAGGCCGAGAGCCAGCGGCACGCCGAGAGCCTCGGCATCCGCTGGATTGACGGCGACTACGACCACGAGCAGTGGCGTTGCGATGTCCGGGGACTGGAAGGCGAACCCGAGCGCGGCAGCCGCTGCAGCCTGTGTTTCCGTCTGCGCCTGACGGCAGCAGCCCGCGAAGCCCGCCGCCAGGGGCTGCGCTTCTTCACCACCACCCTGGCCTCGTCGCGCTGGAAGAGCATCGAGCAGATTACCGCTGCTGGACTGGCCGCCCAGCAGGCGGTGGAGGGTACGGAGTTCTGGGCACAGAACTGGCGCAAGGGCGGACTCTATGAGCGCCGCAACCAACTGCTCAAGGAGTACCAGTTCTACAACCAGCAGTACTGCGGCTGCGAATATTCCGTCAGAGATACTGCATCATGATAGGATCAAGGAGGAATACGATATCACGGCTACAATATCACGGCTACATGAGATTTTCAGCAAAACAAACTACACAACTACACTATATTTAATTATATAACTATAAATAAGTCGTTTACACCATTTCAAAAGCTCATTCAAACTACACTAAAACTACACTAAAACTACATAAAACTACACTTCGTGACGGTTATTTAGCCTGAAGAGAAGCCCTTTGTCCATCAAAAAAAGCATCTTTACGAGTCGAAAACAGCATCTTTACGAGTCGAAAACAGCATACTTGCACCAAGGAAACAGCATACTTGCACCAAGGAAACAACATACTTGCACCAAGGAAACAGCATGCGTTCACCAAGGAAACAGCATACTTGCACCAAGGGAACAGCATGCGTTCACCCCGCAAAGGGGCCGTTCCCACGGAGGGAACGGCTTTTCTGCGCCGTGCAGGAAAATTTCTTGCGCCGTGCAGGAAAA
>Ga0247611_10002106_pt1 | contig 33477 bp, 22 predicted proteins | sample 177DNAGHGhighgp2_FD_192422 | JGI IMG/M metagenome (GOLD analysis project Ga0247611, IMG submission 192422) | Sheep rumen microbial communities from Palmerston North, Manawatu-Wanganui, New Zealand - 1770 DNA GHGhigh gp2 | ecosystem: Host-associated > Mammals > Digestive system > Stomach > Rumen... | reverse complement strand
GCGCTTTGTTGAAAAAGATGGGATACGAAGTTTGGAATTCTCATCTTGGTACAATAAAGGTCAACCCTGAATTGTCAAATATGGATAACTGTTTGAAGGCGGTGGAGGAGTGTGACCTGTTTCTTGGAATTATTCGGACAAATTGCGGCACAGGCAATATCGATGGAAAGAATATCACATTTGAAGAGATGAAGAAGGCTGTAGAATTGAAGAAACCGTATTGGTTTCTCTCTCATAGAGATGTCGTATTCGCTAGACAACTTTTCAGAAATGTTGAAAACCCATCATCAATCACATTCAAAAGTAAGAAGTTTTTTGACCCTCTTTGCATTGAGATGTACAATTTTGTCATAAAAGACGACATCCCAGTAGGTGAAAGAACAGGAAATTGGAACCATGAGTTCTACATATTTGATGATATAGCAAGATACCTAAAGACTCAATTTAAAGACAAAGAGTCTATTTTAAGACTACTTAATAGGGAGGAACAATAATGGACAACACATTTGTAATAGACAATCTTTTGCGACAGAACGAAAGCGATGTTCTTGAGTTCAAAGAGAAATATTCTCCAGAGGTGATTGCAAAGAATGTTACTGCCATGCTGAACAATCGCGGTGGAGATATTCTTGTCGGAATAACAGATGACAAGCAGGTTATTGGTATTGATAAAGGCGTTGATATAGGAAAATTCTTAAGCAAATTATTGTCCGGAATCACCCCCTCTGCACCAATTGATGTCCAGTTAGTTGACTATGTTGGAAAAAACATACTGATGATTCGTGTATGGGAAGGCAGTCAAAAGCCCTATTCCTATAAGGGAACGATATTTCAAAAGATTGGTAATCGCGGTAAAAGCCTATCAAAGATTCTTTCCGACAGAAAAGATGCTGATATCAATTGGGAAAGGTTGCCTCTACTCGGAGCCGACCTCTCGGATTTGGATATGGAAGAGGTCAAAAAGACAGTCGATCAACTGCAGGAGTCAGGGAAATCAATGACAGCCGATACAGAGGAGTTTTTGATAAACAATGGTTTGATACAGAATGGAAACATCACGAATGCCTGCGCCTTGTTGTACGCAAAAAATCCGTCCAGATTCTATACCCAATGCGTTATCCGATTGTCTGTCTTTTCGTCGGACTCCCCCTCAGATTTAGTAGAGACAAGGAACTACGCTGGAAATATATTCAAGAATGCAGAGGCAATATTTCAATTTTTTGATGAATACTACAAAAAGAGTATAGTCATTGATGCACCTCAACGGACCGAGAAATGGAATTATCCCCGTGTCGCCGTCAGGGAGGGTGTGATGAACGCTATAGTGCACAGAGACTATAGTTTCTACCAAGGGTTCCTCCATATTCAGGTTTACCCAACTCACCTTGACATTCTAAACTATGGTACTATGGAACCCATAGTTTCGTATGCAACAAAAGGAATACTAGAGTATTCAATGCTGAGAAACCCAGACATTGCTTATCAGTGCTACTACAGAAAGCTAATCGAAATGCGGGGAACAGGTATCATGCGCATGAATGACGAGTGTAAAAAGCTCGGACTAAATCCTCCAGTATTCAGCATAGATGGTGATGTGGTAAAAGTATCGTTCTCTATCCGTCAATGGGGAGCAAACAGTACTGGTGTTAGTATGTTGGAGAAAATGTTAGATACTGCAATAAGAGGTCTTTCTTCCAATGTGAGGATAAAAATGCTTGCTGTTCTTGACAATATAAATAGTAAACCAGGTATAAAATCGTTGGGTCTGAGTGATGCGACAGGAATTCCCAAGAAAACTGTTGATAGATATTTGTCAGAGTTGAAAAAAGCAAATATCATCAGGTATGAGGGCTCGGACAAGAATGGTGGATTCCATATTAACAATGACTTCATGGAATAATAGTCCATTGGTATGCAAGTAAGTATGTAGGTGGTTATGTAAGTGAATATGTAAATGAGTATGTAAGTGAGTATGTAAATGAGTATGCAAATGAGTATGTAAATGAGGTGGAGCAAATGCCCGAGACAACTTTCGACCAGATTGTCGATAAATATGTGGAGATGAATGCTGCTCATCCTTTCATGGAAGGCAATGGCCGTTCGACCCGCATCTGGCTCGATATGATATTTAAGAAACGTCTGAAATTGTGTGTGGATTGGAGCAAAATAGACGAACACGAATACCTTGATGCTATGATTGCAAGCCACACAGACAGCAGCAAGATACGCATATTGCTGAAACAGGCTCTCACCGACCGAATAGACGACCGCGAAATGTTCATGAAAGGCATAGACTATTCCTATTATTACGAGCAAGAGGAATAATCTGTTAAACCTGCCCCAATAAATCCATTCAGTGACTTCATAGAACGCAAACAGCAAAAGACAATTTGAAAGAACAAATATAGTTATAACAAAAAAACGCCAAGATATAACAAGTATGCATACCAAGATGGAATATATCACATACAAGAACAGAATTGCCGTTATGGAGAATGGTGAGGAGGTGGGGGAAGTGACGTTCCCCGAAAATGAGAAGGGCGTTTATGTCATCAACCACACCTATGTCGACAACAGGCTGCGCGGACAGGGTATTGCCTCGGAGCTGGTAAGTCGGGCTGTAGAGGAAATCGAGAGGAGGGGCGGACACGTCACCGCAACATGCAGCTATGCCTTGCTATGGTTGGCGCGTAACCGTGGCTACGACATCAGCGACACTCCTCTTTCATGCCCAATCAACTAAACAGGGACCTCTAAAGGGGCTTCTTTAATAATGTATCGAAATAGAACCCAAAAGTCAACGCATTTTACTCAATGACGTTGCTTTGGCTTGTTATCGTGGAGTCGCTTTCAACTTTTTCGGCTGCTTTGTCATTGAGGGCGCGGGTGGTGGCGCGGCGGAGCTCAAAGTCGCGGCCGAGGTATTTTTCGCGCACGTCGGGGTCGGCGGCCATCTCTTCGGGAGTACCGTGATGGAGCACGCTGCCTTCGTAAAGGAGGTAGGCACGGTCGGTGATGCTGAGGGTTTCGTGGACGTTGTGGTCGGTGATGAGGATACCGATGTTGCGGTCCTTAAGGTGGGCGACGATATCCTGAATGTCCTGCACGGCGATGGGGTCGACACCGGCAAAAGGCTCGTCGAGGAGGAGGAACTTGGGGTCGTTGGCCAGCGCCCGCGCTATCTCGGTGCGGCGGCGTTCGCCACCGGAAAGCTGGATGCCTTTGCTGCGACGAATCTTCTCAAGGCCAAATTCGGTGATAAGGGATTGGAGCTTTTCTTTCCGCTCGGCTGTTGTGAGGTCCTTGCGGAACTCGAGGATGGACATAATATTGTCCTCGACGGACATGTGGCGAAAGACGGAGGCTTCCTGTGCCAAATAGCCAACACCAAGCTGGGCACGGCGGTACATAGGCATTTTGGTGATTTCGCGGTCGTCGAGAAACACACGTCCGGAGTAGGGCTTGATGATGCCCACTATCATATAGAATGTGGTGGTCTTGCCGGCGCCGTTAGGTCCCAGCAGGCCTACTATCTCGCCTTGCTGCACACTGACGCTGACTTCTTTTACTACGGTGCGAGAGCGGTATATCTTGACTACGTTTTCGGTTCGGAGTTGCATGTGTTGATTTGTTGATATGTTGTTACGTTGGTTATTGATACGTTGATATGTTGATACATTGATATGATGTGGGGCGTTAAACGTATAAACTTATCAACGTATAAACGATTTTATATGATTCCCTCGCGGAGGATGTCGTGGAGGTGTAGCACGCCGAGATAGCACCCTTGGCTGTCGACGACCACCAGCTGGGTGATGCTGTGGGTGCGCATGAGGTGGAGGGCGTTAACGGCATACTCGGTATCGACGATGGTCTTGGGGTTGCGGGTCATGATGTCGGCGGCGGTGAGCCGGTCGAACGATGTGTTGGCCTTAATCATGCGGCGAAGGTCACCATCGGTGACGATTCCCTCTACAGCCAGACCTTGAGGAGATGGTGTGACGACAACGGCGCAACCCAACCGGCGGGAGGTCATCTCGAGGATGGTTTCGCGTACGGGGGTTTCGGGTGAAACACTGGGTTTCTCGTTCTGGAGGTAGAGGTCGCTGACCCGCATATAGAGCTGCTTGCCCAAAGCACCGCCGGGATGGAATCGGGCGAAGTCGCGTGCCGAGAAATCGCGGCAAGCCATGAGCGCGATGGCCAAGGCATCGCCCATGACCAACTGTGCGGTGGTGCTGCTGGTCGGGGCAAGATTGTTGGGACAGGCCTCATGCTCCACGGTGGTGTCGAGCACGATGTCGGCCTCGCGAGCAAGGAAGGAGTCGGTGTTGCCCACTATGGCGATAAGCTTGTTGCCAAAGTTCTTGACCAATGGGATAAGGACTTTGATTTCGGGGGTGTTGCCACTTTTGGAGACACACACCACCACATCAGTAGGCTGAATCATGCCGAGGTCGCCATGTATGGCGTCGGCGGCATGCATAAAGAGGGCGGGTGTACCCGTGCTGTTGAGGGTCGACACCACCTTGGCAGCGATGTTGGCACTCTTCCCGATGCCTGTGAAGATGACGCGGCCGGAGGTGCAAAAAATCGTTTCTACGGCTGCCGAGAAGCTGTTACCGATGTGCGAAGCGAGACTTTCGACAGCTTTTTTTTCTTCTGCAATTACTTCTATTGCAATTCTCTGTATTTCTTCTTTAGTCTTCAATGTTGTTTTTTTTTTGCCATTTGAAGAAAAAATGGTATCTTTGAAATGCAAAATTACACTTTTTTTTTGGATTATGACTGTTTTGCTGACACATTTGAAAGAAATATTCGGCTTCGATAATTTCAAAGGCGAACAGGAGGCTATCATTAACAGCGTCTTGGAGGGACACGACACTTTTGTAATCATGCCGACCGGTGGTGGAAAATCGCTCTGCTATCAGCTCCCCGCCATGATTTGCAAAGGCACAGCCATCGTGGTTTCGCCCCTCATAGCCTTAATGAAGAACCAGGTCGACGCTGTTCGATACACAGCCGGACGCGACGGTGTGGCACACTTCCTCAACTCCTCCCTTTCCAAAGTGCAAACCCGCGAGGTGAAGGACGACTTGATGAAAGGGGGCACCAAACTGCTTTATGTCGCCCCCGAAACCCTCTCGAAAGAGGAAACCGTCGAATTCCTGCAACAGCTCGACATCTCCTTCTTTGCCATCGACGAAGCCCACTGCATCTCCGAGTGGGGACACGACTTCCGCCCCGAATACCGCCGTCTACGCAACGCCGTGGATTCCATCAACCCCCATGTTCCCATCCTCGCCCTCACAGCCTCCGCCACCCCCAAGGTGCAGCAGGACATCATCAAGAACCTGCGCATGGAGCACGCCAATCTCTTCATCTCCTCTTTCAACAGGCCGAACCTCTACTACGAGGTACGCCCCAAACCCTCTGAACCTATCGAGCTCCACCGTGAGATAGTGAAATTCGTCCGACAGAACGAAGGCAAAAGCGGCATCATCTACTGCCTCACCCGCAAACGCGTGGAGGAGCTGGCCGAGCTGCTGCAACTCAACGGCATCAAAGCCCTTCCCTACCATGCGGGGCTGGACAACAAAGTGCGTGCCGAGAACCAGGACAAATTCCTGATGGAAGAAGTGGATGTCATCGTTGCCACCATCGCTTTCGGCATGGGCATCGACAAGCCCGATGTGCGTTTCGTCATTCACCACGACATACCTAAAAGCCTCGAAGGCTACTACCAGGAGACTGGCCGTGCAGGCCGCGACGGCGGCGAAGGCCAGTGCATCGCTTTCTACTCCGAACAAGACGTGGAGAAACTATACAAATTCTTCACCGACAAAAATATCACCGAGCAGGAGATGGCCAACCAGCTAGTGCAAGAGGTGGTAAGCTACGCCGAGTCATCGGTATGCCGCCGATTGAACCTCCTGCGTTACTTCGGCGAAGACTACAACGTGGAGAACTGTGGCTGCTGCGACAACTGCGTCCATCCCAAACCCCGTGTCCCTGCACGCGAAGAGATGCAATACGCCCTCGAAACCGTGCTGGCCACCAAACAGGCCTTCAAGGCACAGGACATTGTCGATGTGATGATGGGAAAGAAAAACAGCAACACCAAAATATACCACCAGGACGAACTTGAGCAATGGGGACAAGGCACCGACCACAACGCCCTCTTCTGGAAAGCCGTCCTGCGGCAAGCGCTATTCGAGAAACTTCTCACCAAAGAGATTGAGATGTTCGGTGTGCTCAAACTCACCCCTGCGGGACACCGTTTCATCAAGAAACCTTACGACATCATGGTAGCCTGCGACCACGACTACAGCCAATCCTCCGACGAGGACACTGGTCCTACACCTACAGGAGGTGCCGCTGTGGGCGACGAGGCACTCTACACTCAACTCAAAAGCCTTCTGCGCAACATAGCACGCCACGAAAAGCTCCCGCTGCACGTCATCTTCGAGGACCGTTCCATCAACGACATGACCATCCAGTATCCCTGCACCGTCGAGGAGCTCAGTCGCTGTGTGGGTGTAGGTATCGCCAAAGCACAGAAATACGGACAACCGTTTGTCGACCTCATCAAGACCTATGTCGAAGAAAACGATATCGAAAGGCCCCAGGACATTGTCGTCCACTCCTCGGCACGCCGCTCCGAAAACAAAATCTACATCATTCAGGCTATCGACCGCCGGAAATCGCTTGACGACATTGCTCGAGGCAAAGGCATGACCCTCGACGAACTCATGGCAGAGATTGAACGCATCATTTCATCAGGCACAAAACTCAATATCGACTACTACATCGACGAGAACATCGAACCCGAACACCAGCAGGTGCTTCTCGACTATTGGCGCGAATCGGAGAATGTCAATATGGAAGAAGCCCTTCAAGAGGCCTACGACGAATTTGACGACGACGAAGACTACCCCCCTGAGGAGATACGACTGATGCGCATTAAATTCATGTCCGACTACGGTCACTAATTTTGAATGCCTGAATGCGTTCATTCGTAAATCTGATTAGCACATTCCCACGTTAACACATCTTATTATGATAACCCCAGGAATAAAAAACCAACTGCGACAAACCGTCACCGACCAGATGACCGCCGACCGCGTGGGCAGCGGTTTGGCACAGGTGTTTGCCACCCCCATGATGATAGCCCTGATGGAACAGACCTGTGCCGAAAGCGTCGCTCCCCTCCTCCCCGAAGGGCAAAGCACCGTGGGCACACACCTCAACGTCAGCCACTGCTCCGCCACTCCCATCGGCATGGAGGTGTGGTGCGACAGCGAACTGATTGAGGTGGACCGCCGTCGGCTCGTTTTCAATGTCAAAGCCTACGACTCCTGCGGACTTATCGGTGAGGGACGACATGAGCGTTTCATTATTGAAAACGCCAAGTTCCAAGCTAATACGGAAAGCAAGAAGAACCTGATAAAATGAAAGTCTCCACTGCTTGGTTCTCAGTTCTCCTCTTTATTGCTTCAAATTTGTTATGGGGCTGTGCCACAGTTAGACCTCCCGAGCCTTATGGACCATGTCCCACCCCCGCTCAACTTGCATGGCAAAGAATGGAGACCAACATGTTCTGCCATTTCGGCCCCAACACCTTCTCCGGCAAAGAGTGGGGCGAGGGAACCGAGCCCGAAGACATTTTCAATCCCTCTGCCCTCGACTGCAGACAATGGGTCTCTACCGCCAAGGCAGCAGGCATGTGTGGCATCATCCTCACCGCCAAACATCACGACGGCTTCTGCCTCTGGCCCAACCCCGCCAGCACGCACACCGTGGCCCAAAGCCAATGGCTGCAGGGCAATGGCGATGTGCTGCGCGACCTCTCCGACGCTTGCCGCGAAGCTGGGTTAAAAATGGGAGTGTACATTTCACCTTGGGACCGCAACGCTCCCACATACGGCTCCCCTGAATATAATGAAACCTTCAATCTCACGCTGCAGCATGCCCTCAGCCAATATGGCGACATCTTCGAGCAATGGTTCGACGGAGCAAACGGCGAAGGACCCAACGGGCGCAAACAGCAATACGACTGGCCGCTGTTCAACTCCACCGTCGCCGCACTTCAGCCACAGGCATTAATCTTCAGCGACGTAGGCCCCGGATGCCACTGGATGGGCAACGAACAGGGCGTGAACGGCGAGACCTGCTGGTCGCGTCTCGACACAGCGGGCTTCACGCCGGGAGCCGGTGCCCCTCCACTCGACGTGCTGAACCAAGGCCAGCGCAACGGAGCTGCTTGGATACCTGCCGAGACCGATGTCTCCATCCGTCCGGGATGGTTCTACCACGCCGATGAGCATCCCAAGAGTATTCAAGAGTTGCTAAACATATACTACACCAGCGTAGGACACAACTCCTTGCTGCTGCTCAACGTGCCCCCCGACACTCGGGGCCTCATCCCCACCGAAGACTCCTTGCGGTTAATGGAATTCCGTGCCGCCATCGACAGCATCTTCAACCACGACCTTGCCGCCGGAGCTAAAGTCTTTGCCACCCACTGCCGTGGTGCCGCATATTCTCCTTCGCAGGTACTCGACACCCATTACCATACCTACTGGACCGTCCCTGACAGCTGCCTGACCCCGTCGTTGACTCTCGTTTTCGACCACCCCGTCACCTTCAACCGCGTCATGCTGCAAGAGTATATCCCCCTCGGACAGCGCGTCGCAGCATTTCGTGTAGAGATAACCGACAACCCTGTCACTGGGTGGACTACCCTTGCCCACGGCACCACCATAGGCTACAAACGCATCCTCCTCACCCCGCTCACTACCGCCCGGGCTGTGCGCATTGTCTTTGAGCAGTCGCTGGCCTGTCCAGTCATCAACCGCGTGGGACTTTTCCGTGACGACATCCTACAGTCCCGCACCGCAATAGAATACGGCGACACCATTCATGCAACCCTTTATTGGGCAGTAGGCGACGGCCAGACCCTCAACACCCGCTCGCTGCAAGCCGCCATCGACAGCGCTTCGGCACGCTATAGCCGTAAAGGCACCATCCAAACCCTCTCCATCCCTGCAGGGGAATATGTGACAGGAACCCTCTATCTCAAAAGCGGGGTCAACCTCCACCTCGACAGCGGTACCGTCATCCTCGGCTCGCTCAACCCCTTCGACTACGTCAAAGACCCCTATTGCCGCTGGACAGCCCTCCTCTTCTCCGTCAAGCAGCACGACATCTCCATCACCGGACAAGGCACCATAGACTGTCGTGGCTGGGAAGTGGCCAATAATACCGTCAGCCTCATACACCTCGGTCTGATACAAGACCCCCTCAAATACGACCGTCCCAATGAGACAAACCGCCCCGAGAACATCCACTTCCGCGAGTGCGACAACATCACCGTCCGCGGCATCACCCTCCGCAACCCCGCCAGCTGGAACCAGCAGTACGACCAGTGCCACCATATATTGATAGAGGACCAGACGGTGGACAGCAAAAGCTACTGGAACAACGACGGTGTGGACATAGTGGACTGTAGCGACGTAGTGATACGTAACTGCAACTACGATGCAGCCGACGATGCCTTCTGCTTCAAGAGCCACAGCAAAGAGGGGCTCTCCGAGAACGTCCTCGTGGAGAACTGCATAGGCCGCAGCAGTGCCAACGGCATCAAGTTCGGCACCGTCACCCGCGGCATTTTCCGTCACTTCCGTTTCCGCAACATGCTCATCTACGACACCTACCGCAGCGCTTTCACCATCGCCAGTGTTGACGGGGCAGTCATCGACGACATCGTCGTCGACAGCCTCCGCAGCATCAATACGGGCAACCCCTTCTTCCTGCGACTGGCCTCGCGCAACACCAATCCCGCCCATCCGGCCAGTGTGAGCAACGTGGTTATCAAAAACCTCTACGCCGAGGTGCCATACGGAAAACCCGATGCGGGCTACCGCTACGAGGGACCCGTGGAAGATCAACCCCGCAACATCTCCCCCGCCATCATCTCCGGCACTCCTGGCATGCGCATACAAAACATAACAATTCAAAATGCAGAGATAGTCTTTCCCGGACAGACCGACACCGCCTACGCCTATCGCGGCACCTCGCCTAACCAACTGGCCGCCATCCCCGAATGGGAACGGCGCTACCCCGAATTCTCCATGTGGAAGGAACTCCCCGCCTGGGGGCTCTATCTGCGTCACGCCGACGGCATAACACTCGACAATGTCATTCTCCGTGTCGAAGATAACGACTACCGTCCAGCCATCGTAGCCGACGATATCAACGGCCTCACACTCCGCCACACCGTGATTAAAGAGAAAAAACGTCAACCGAACACCGGACAACTCATCGCCAACAATGTGACAGGGTTGAAGAAGCAAAACACAACCGTCAACACCCGACAGCAAAAAGGCACACGCGACAACCTCTCAGGCATCGACGCCTCAGCCACCACGTCCGACCATGTCACCAAACTCAACAACGCCATACCCGGCAGCGAAGACAACACACCCTACAAAGCCTCCCTCTTCGGGTGCAAAAGCGACGGCCGGACTCTGAACACCTCCTCCATCCAGCGCGCCCTCAACTACATCGCCGACCACGGTGGCGGCACACTCGTCTTCGAAGTGGGACGCTATCTCACCGGCAGCCTGCACATCCCCGCAGGCGTCCATATCCACCTGAACGAAGGAGCCATCCTCGTCGGCTCGCAGAACCCCTTCGACTACGACCTCGACGCCCAAGGCCACCCCGCACTACTTCTTGCACCCGAAGGCTTCACGACTACAGGCCTCGGCAACATCGACCTGCCATCCACCCTCGACATTACTGACATATCCATAAAATAATCCGCAACAATGAATCATCCCCGACTACGATGCATCCTGGCAATAAGCGCCTCTGCACTATTGAACCTCCTGCTTATCGCCCTGCTGTACAAAGAAGAGAAAAGCGGCCACTGGATACAAAAACATATCCATTCCCAAGTCCAGTCCGACCCGACAGAGCGACCCGACTACTGGTGCATAATGGGGTGGAACAACACCATCAAAAAACTTAACATCGACTGTGACATCTGCTTCTTCGGCCACTCGCAGATAGCCATGAGCGACTTCCAACAGGACTTCCCTAACCGAAAGATTGTCACCCTCGGCTATCCCGGCGACAATGTGGACGGCATGCTGCTGCGGGTGGATCCTATCAAATACATCCATCCAGAGAAAGTGTTCATCATGTGCGGTGTCAATTCTTTGGGAATGCCAGACACGGCTTTCCAACGCAAATACCAACTACTCGTCGATTCCATTCATCACGCAGTACCCGAAGCGACCCTCTACCTCTTCAATATCCTCCCAGAACGGGATGGGACATTAGGCGAAGCCCGTCTCAATCCGCTCATCCGGCAACGCAACAACTACATCGCACAATATGCCTCAAAAAAAGGTATTATCTGCATCGACCTTCACACTCCCTTCTGCGACGCTGATGGCACCCTGAAGGAGGAATACTCCATCGATGGCCTTCACATCAACCCCTCAGGCTACAGACTATGGGAACAAACCATCAGACAATACATCTAACGTTAGGAATGTGTGAATGCGTTAATCGATTAACGAATTAACGAGTTCAAAACATAGGTCATCCCATCCACACTCACCTGACGGGACCCTATGCCGAAAACACACTGGATATTCTCCGGTGTCAACCCCGCTGCAGTAGAGCCGAAATAATGTACCCGCTGCCCATGCAGCAACAGCAATCCCGGGCAATAATGCAACGCCATGTTCAAATCGTGAATCACAATCAATATCGTCTTCCCCTCGTTTCGGTTAATATTGCGCAGCAACTCAAGAATCTCATACTGGTGCGCCAAATCCAGATTGGCCAATGGCTCGTCAAGCAACATTATCGGGGTCTGCTGAGCCAATGCCCGCGCCAGCATCACACGCCTCAACTCTCCCCCGCTCATCTCCCCTGGCTTGGCGAAACGCAGATGCCACGTATTCGTCTGCTTCATGCAACGCTCCACAATATCCCAATCCTCCTGCGACTCGTTCTGCAAACGCCTCTGGTAAGGGTTGCGCCCCATCAGCACCGTCTCAAAAGCCGAGAACTCAAAATCGGTCTGGGGATACTGCCTCACAAAAGCCATGCGCTGCGCCAGCTCGCGAGCCGAATAGCTGTCCACCCGGCACCCTCCCACAAGCACCTCACCCCTGTCAGGCACCAACAATCCCGCCACCAAGCGCAGCAATGTCGTTTTCCCGCAGCCGTTGGCACCCATCACCGCATACATACCCCCATCCTCAAACCGCACATTCAACCCCTCCAACACCGTCTTCCGGGTATAGCCATAACTCAAATCCTTCAATTCAATCATCATTGGAATATGTTATTCTGAATTCGCCAATTCGTTAATGTGTTAATCGATTCACACATTCAATATTGCTTCTTGTTCTTATACAGCAAATAAATAAACAGCGGAGCCCCCACCAGTGCCGTCAAGCTGCCCACAGGCAGCTCCGAAGGCATAAGCACTGTCCGTGCCAGCGTGTCGCACAACAACAGGAACAGCCCTCCGGCAAAGATGGAGCAAGGCACCACCCTCCTGTTATCGGGCCCCATCACCAATCGCACACAATGCGGCACCACCAAGCCCACAAAGCCAATCACACCGCACGAAGCCACACAGAAAGCCACCATCAGCGTAGTCGACAGCAGCAGCACCCGCTTCACACGCTCCACCTCCACTCCCAAACTGCGGGCCGTCTCGCTCCCCGCCAATAGCAGATTTAAATCGCGGCTGTAATACAGCACCACGCACACTCCTGCCACCACCACGGGTGCCACAATGGCCACATCCATCCACGACGCCGAAGCAAAACTCCCCATTGTCCAGAAGATGATACTGTCCATCTTGTCCTGCCGCAACACCATCAAAAACGATATCACCGCCGACATCAAAAATGTGATGCACACCCCTGTCAGCAGCAATGTCGTCGTATGCATCCTGTTGCCTATCGACGCAATGCGGTAAATCGCCACCACCGTCAGCAAGCCCGTCAGCAGTGCGCAGGCACCCACACCCAGCATATACGCCTCCAAACCCAGCAGGATGGCTACAGCTGCACCCACTGACGCTCCCGACGACACACCCAGCACATAAGGGTCCGTCAACGGATTGCGGAACACCGACTGGTACGCCGCCCCACACACCGAAAGCCCAGCACCGACCAGCACCGACAACACGATACGCGGCGCCCTCAGGTTCAAAAAAATGGGTGAAGCCCACATCTCATGCCAGCTGAAACGCACCACCCCCACCGTCGAGCAGGCCGCCATGGCCGCCACCAGCAGCAATGCCAGCCCCGCCGCAGCCGCGGCACCACGGCCATCACCTTTGCCTCGCACCCTCATCCCTTAACTGTTAGCCAGCAAATCGCGCATAGTGTAATACCCCTTGCGCCCCTTCAAAAACTCTGCCGCCAGCACGGCCCCCACGGCCAGCCCGCGGCGGCTCTTCGCCTCGTGCCTCAACGTGATGCGGTCAATCTCGCTGTCGTACACCACCTCGTGGATACCCGGCACCTCTCCCTCACGCACCGACACAATGGGCACATCCCCCTTGCCGGGCTTAGTGCCCTCATGCACCAGGCACCAATCGTCCTTCCCCTCAACCTCGTCCACAATATCGCGGGCCAACGCAATGGCCGTCCCACTGGGAGCGTCGAGCTTATGGACATGGTGCGTCTCCGTAATGCCCACCGAATACTCCCCGCGGCCGTTCATCAACTGCGCCAAACGGCGGTTCAAGTCAAACACAATATTCATGCCGATACTGAAATTCGATGCCACGAAAAGAGAGCGGCCGCGCTGCTCGCAGTCGTGCACCACGCCCTCCAGCTGGCCATACCAGCCCGTCGTACCCACCACCACAGGCAATCCCAAGTCGAAACAACGCATAATGTTGCTCACAGCCGTGCCGGGCGTGGAGAAATCGATGGCCATATCGCACCCCTTCACATCGTCCAACTTTGCCATCCAGCCGTCCTCGTCGTCAATCGTCACACCCACCGTGTGACCCCGCTCGCAGGCAGCGGCCTCGACAGCCCTGCCCATCTTGCCATAACCCAAAAGTGCCAATTTCATCTTTCCTGTTCTTTTTGATATTGATAAAACAAAATGCAAAAATACGAAAAAAAAACCACATACCACAGAATAATATCGCCAGCCGCCCACGGCGACACCCTATCCTGCACAATGTCACCAACGCAAGCGCTTTCCGCCCAGTAAAGGTGAACTGAGACCATCAAAAAAGAGGGTGTCTCAAAAGTCTGAGACACCCTCTCTTACCATCGGTTTACCTTGATATTCTCACGTCTTATGGTAACCATTTTGTGGAGTATACGGGAGTCGAACCCGTTACCTTTTGATTGCGAACCAAATGCTCTACCAAATGAGCTAATACCCCAACTATTATGATTTGATATCAAGTCATAGAATAATACATACCCTTCTTCAATGTTCTCTTTCTTAATTGGATTGCAAAAATACGCAAATTATTCGAATTGCATACATTTATTTCCAAACCTTGTGCAATACCTTTTTGGGCGGCCGCTATAAGTCAGCAGTTTACACATTCAATTTACTCATAAAAAAATCTCCGAGAAGGAGTATGCTATTACCCGCATTGCCTGTAAAAATCAAGTGCTGGAAGTCTTTTTGCCTGTCGGAAAAGTCAGTTGTCTGAATTCGGTTGTTGGGATGCACTGGGGCCGTTCAATCAAGGATCCTTACTGCATCGTCCCAGTATCGTTATCCTTTATTATTTCGGGTAACGATAGAGGGACGATGCAGTAACGATGCTAGATTGAAGGACATAACAAGAACCATACAATCACGGACATACCACATCAGGGCACGCTGCGAAGAGCAGACCAAGCTATAACTGATTGGTGACGTTAGTGCGTATAAGGGGCTAAAGCATTTCTCCGAAAGCGTCCTACCGTCAGCCTGTGATTGAGAGTTCCACCCGAAGAGGGTGGTTTCTTTTTTGTACGTAAAGCACTTACTACTCGACAAGAGCTTTTTTATTATGATTGTTAGTGACTTATATGAAAGCTGTACTAGCCATGTAAGGTATACCGCTCGCACACTGCACAATTCTACAGTACAAATAGCCTCTATCGCATCCCGCGCCACAATTCAATTATTATATTTATTTTGGCGAAATATCCAACTTATATTTCGCCATTTTAATTATTTTTTTTTCATTTTGGCGATTTATCCAAATAAAAGTTGTACTTTTGCATACAGAATAGATTGGACTTATTATGGACAAATACTTCATTGGCAGAGAACAAGAGATAAAGACTTTACAGAATATCATGGATTCTGGCAAAGCAGAATTTGTGGCGGTCTATGGTCGACGCCGTGTTGGTAAGACCTACCTGATTCAACAGTTCTTCAATAACAATTTCGCATTCTCAGCAACTGGCATCATAGAAGGGACCCGGGAAGAAGAACTATTCACTTTTTCAAGTGCCTTGATTAGAATTGGTTATTCTGGAAATCGGCCAAGAACATGGCTTGATGCTTTTGAGGCACTAAAGTCTACCTTAGACAGCTGTCAATACAAAGGCAAGCGAGTAATATACATAGACGAACTCCCCTGTTTCGATACACCCAAATCAGGCTTTGTAAGGGCATTAGGACATTTTTGGAACACATGGGCATCATTGCGGAACGATGTTGTTCTAATCATTTGTGGGTCTGCCACCTCATGGATGATTGAAAACATTATCAACGACCATGGGGGCTTACACGACCGAATCACACACACTATTTACCTGAGGCAATTCTCGCTTGCCGAAACCGAAGCCTATTTAAAAACCAGAAAGATTCTATGGCCTCGCCAGACAATTGTTGAGGCTTATATGATGCTGGGTGGTGTTCCGTACTATCTCAGTCTGTTAAACCCAAGCGAGAGCCTTGCCCAAAATATCGACCGCATATATTTCCGAAAGAACTCCGAATTAGGCCAGGAATATCGCAGACTATATTCATCGCTGTTCAAGGCACCTGACCCATATATACGCATTGTTGAGGTTTTGAGCAAAAACAAGCAGGGAATGACTCGGAATGAGATAGCTGATAGTCTGAAAAAGTCGTCAAGCGGCACATTGAGCAAGTATCTTGAAAATTTGGAATACTGTGATATCATCAGGCGTTATGTGACCAAAGTGGGGGGCAAACCAAAAACCAACGAGGCTTACTTTCAATTGGTTGATCTTTTTACGTTGTTCCATCTCACCTTCTCGAAGAAACTTACTACCGAGGACTATTGGGAACAGCACCTAAATACCCCTGTCATTAACACATGGCAAGGACCGGCCTTCGAACACGTATGCATGGTGCATATCAAACAAATCAGACATACCTTAGGTCTTGACCGTATCGCTGTTGAATACTACTCTTGGCGCAGCTCAACACCTCCCCATGCACAAGTAGATATGATTATTGAACGAGCTGACCATCTCATCAATCTATGTGAGATAAAATATACTCAGGCGGAATATGTCATCACTTCCGATGAAGACCTGAAACTCCGAAACCGGATAGCATCATTCGTCCGAGAGTCCAAAACTCGTGGCGGAATTCTTCCTACATGGATTACTCCCTTTGGGCTTTATCAGAATGAGTACTCGACCTCGGTTCAGTATCAAGTGCAATTGAACGACCTTTTCATTCCATAAATACCATCTTATTGCGTAATTCGGCTGGTTTTTGTTGGTAAATTTGGCTGTTTTTTTGTTGTAATTTTGCCGAACCTTGAGAGAAGCTGTGTACCTGCTAAAAAAAGTATATCACAAAAACAATCTTTGCTATACTTCAATATTATTGCTCATTTTCAAGGCTGATTGTTTTCCCTATATTATCGGTATCCAGGATGCCAAGTTTGTGTACTTCGGTGGTCTTCCTCTCTACAAGTTTCTCTATGATATTTCTTATTTTTTCATGGCCTTAACATTATTTCGTGCAGAAAGATGTGAAATATACACATTCTTCTGCACGATACGTAATGTATTATAAAACAAAAAAGAGGTTCGTTGGAACCTCTTTGGTGGAGTATATCGGAGTCGAACCGATGACCTCTTGCATGCCATGCAAGCGCTCTAGCCTACTGAGCTAATACCCCTTCTTTTCTCTTGAAATCGGGTGCAAAAGTACAACCTTTTTTTGAACTGACAAAATTTTTTTTTCTTTTTACTGAGTATCAGCATAATATTTTTTCAAAACCGCCTAAAAAACGCCCTTTCGAGGGCTTTTTCCTACCGTTTTTCGCCCATTATTCTGCCAAAGCATTCCTCTTTTCTGTCACTCCGCTGTGTTTCCTGCTGGTTTTCAGCATAGTATGCCAAAAACCAGCAGAAAAGGAAGCCGATGTCAAGGTCGGCAATGGGCGGACGGGGTCAGACGATATAGTTTTTGACAACTGGAATCTTCTTCAGCACATAGGTGACGGCGTAGCTGCCGAGGAATGCCGCCACGACGCAGAGGGCGGTCATGGGGATAGGCTGGGGAACGAAGCGATGGATGCGTCCCAGGATGTAGACAAGTATCCACACGTGCAGCAGGTAGATGCCGAAGGTGCATTTTGAGCAGTTCTCGACGAGAGCTGCCACCCGGCCGTTAAGGCTGAGGGGGTGGCGGATGCTGAAAACGAGCAACGCGGTGGCGGTGGCGAGGACGTTGGGCGAGACGAAACGGAAGAAGTCGCAGTCGTTGTTTTGTGAACGGATGCCCATGACAAGGGTGACGACAAGTCCGAGGATGCCGAGGATATAGATGACGCGGCTGAGACGCTTGAGGCGCGGAGTGTCTTCCGGCTGGTCAAAGACAGAGCGGATATAATAGGAGAATACCACACAGCCTGCAAAGTCGACGTATATCATACGGTCGAGGTCGACGGGGAGGTCGGTAAAATGGCCGATGAACTGGTAGCACATGACGGCCATCCAGGCAAAGGAGAAGTATTTGAGCACGGTGGGATTGGCGGCAACCAGGCGCAGGACGGGGATGGCGATGTAGACCCCGATAATCATGCCAAGATACCAGAGGTGGCCTTCCTGTATGCCGAGGGGGTAAAGGGTGCGATGGAGCGTGAGGCCGTAGAAGAGAGACCAGAAGACAAGTGCACAGAAGATGCGGAGGATGTTTTTAGAGAATAGGGTTTTGACCTGGACGTTGCGTCGTGGGTCGAGCATGAAAAAGCCGGTGAGCATGACAAAGAAAGGGACATCCCAGCGGGTGAAGGCGTTGATGGCGAGGCACTGGTTGAACCACGAGCTGCCGGGAATGACCTGCCCGTGGGCGATAAGGGAGCCTGATGAGTGGCATACGACAACAGCGGCACAGGCCACGATGCGCATAATGTCGAGGGTGTAGTTTCGTTGCATTGTTGCGGTTTTTTTTGATATCAACCCCGGTTCGCAGCCTGGGTGAGACGGGAACCGGGGTTGGGGGTTGAAGGGTTTATTGTACGATGGTCATCTCGTCGACCAGGTGACGGGCACCTGCAAACTTATCGATGATAAAGAGGCAGTAGCGGATGTCGAGGCTGATGTTGCGGCAATAATTGGGGTCGAAGAGTAGGTCGCTCATAGTGCCTTCCCAGCAGCGGTCGAAGTTGATGCCGATAAGTTGGCCATCAGCATTGAGCACGGGGCTGCCGCTGTTGCCGCCGGTGGTGTGGTTGGTGGCGATGAAGGCCACGGGCATTTGGCCTGCGGCATTGGCGTAGCGGCCGTAGTCGTGGTTGTTGTAGAGCTCTTTGAGCTTAGGCTCCACCACGTAGTCGTAGATGTCGGGGTTCTCTTTCTCCATAATGCCTTCGAGGGTGCTGTAGGGGGTGTAGTAGACGGCATCCTTGGGACGGAAGCCCTGCACATGGCCGTAGGCCACACGGAGGGTGAGGTTGGCATCGGGGAAGAAGTTGGAGTCGGGATACTGCTGCATCATGCCGCGAACGTAGGTGCGCATCAGGCGGTTGATTTCGCGCTTGTTCAGGTCGTAGGTGGTTTCTTTGTCGGAGGTGTAGGCGTAGGTGTAGGCAATGTTGAAGAGGTCGAGGGCGGGGTCGGCATTGGAGAGGACTTTCATCCAGTTTTTGGCTTTGTATTTCTTGAGGAATTTGTCGTACTTCGCCTTGTTGTTAAGCATCGACTTGTCGTAGATGTTCTCGAGCATGCGCTGCACACCGGCCTCGTCTTTGCCTTTCTTGTCGAGGTAGGGTGCATAGCCGGCGCGCCACATGTGGAGGAAGGTCTCAACGAAGATGGCACGGTCGACTGGCGAGTGGAGCTCGAAGTCGGCGAAGTAGGTCTCGTTGGCGGCAAGGAGCTTGTCGCATTCCACACGCGCCAGGCTGTCGTCGTTGGTGGTTTGCCGGGCCATGCTGTAGAGCTTGTAGGCGCGGTTCATGAAGTCGGAGGCCATGACGGCTTCGTTAAAGTAGACCCACTGCAGCTCGATGGGACGGATTTGCTCGTAAGCACGGCCCATGTCGCGGAGCAGGTTCTTGTACTCGGGACGTTTGTCGGCCCATTTCTGGAAGACGGCTTCCTGTGCTTTCTTCTGCTCAACTCCCTTGAGGCGCTGGATGCCGAGGGTCTCGCCCTGCCATTTCTTCCATCCGTTAGCGATGGAAGCCACCTTCGAGGCGTATTTGAGGCGCTGTGCGGGCGACTGGTTCATGGCAGCGTTGTAGTGCTTGAGACGGATGTCGCGCAAGGCGATGCGGATGGGGTTTTCTTCAATGGCCTGAAGCTCGACCTGATGATGGGTGACATAGCGCTGGGTGGTGCCGGGATAGCCGAAGACAAAGGTGAAGTCGCCCTCGTCGACACCTTTGAGGGAGATGTCGAGATGCTTGAGCGGCTTGTAAGGCACGTTGGTCTTGGAGAAGGTGGCAGGCTTGCCGTCCTTGCCCACATAGACACGGAACATGGAGAAGTCGCCGGTGTGGCGGGGCCACATCCAGTTGTCGGTGTCGCCGCCGAATTTGCCGATATTGCTCGGGGGAGCGCCCACGAGGCGTACATCGGTGAAAACCTCGTTGATATACATGAAGTATTGGTTGCCGTAGTAGAAGGGCTTGATGACGGCTTTGTAGTGTGTGCCGGCCACGGCTTCGACGGTGAGGATGGCGATGTTCTGCTTGACGATGCGCTCGCGTTCGGCCTCGGAGGTCTTGTCGTCGATGCCTTCAAGCACACGGTTGGTCACATCTTCCATTCTCACAAGACGGGTAGCGGTGAGTCCTTTGCAGGGTATCTCCTGACTGCGGTCCATTGCCCAGAACCCGTGGGTGAGGTAGTCGTGCTCGACGGTGCTGTTGCTGGTGATGTAGTAGTAGCCGCAGTGGTGGTTGGTGAGGAAGAGGCCTTGGTCGGAGACGAACTCGCCGGTGCATCCCTGGTTGAAAAGGATGACGGCGTCTTTGAGGCAGGCGTTGTTGATGTCGTAGATGTCTTTAGCGGTGATATGCATGCCTGCTTTCTGCATGGCAGCCTGGTTCTTGCCCAGAAGCATGGGAATCCACATGCCCTCGTCGGCCATAGCCGCGGGCAGCAGAAACACAATCATTGTGAAAAGGGAAAAGACTTTTTTCATAAAGTTCATAGATTTTATTGTTTTCTGATTTTTCTGATTATTCCGAGTACTCCGATTATTCTGACTAAAAAGAGATTATTCTAATTCTTTCAGTGCCTGTGCGGCGGCGGCAAGAAGGGGTTTGGTGGACACCTCGCTGCCAACGGCGTGGCGCATCCAGTGCTGGGGTGTGAGACGGCCGGCGGGATAGATGCGCATAATCTCGTCGGCAATGTTCTTGCCCCTGAGCTGCTGCTCAAGCTGGAACTGGATAATGTGGCCATAGGGATAGTTAGGCAGGTAGAGGGGAGAATCGATCATGTGGCTGTAGATAGCCAGGATGGTGGAGTTCTCTTCGCCGAGATAGGGCGCGAAGTATTTGTTCCACACCTGCTGCGCGATGGCGATAACCTGCTCTTTGAGTTGTTGGACGGTGGCGTCGGGATGGTCGTAGAGCCAATGCCAAGAGTACATATCGACAAGCGACACACCCATTATCTCGTAGCATCCCCAGAAGATGTCGAGGGTTTCGAGACTCTCTTTTGCGTTGTCGTTGTTCTTATAGCCGAGGAAATCGAGGTCGCGCGACTGGAAGACGAAAGCCAGTGCCTCGGTGAAAGCGGTGTTGGGCACGCCTTTCATGATGTAGTTGTCCACATCGTGGAGGGTGACAGTCTGCTCCACGTTGTGTCCGAACTCGTGCACAGCGATGTTGTAGCCTTTATAGTCCATGCCGTTTTGACCGATACGGGTGCGGAGGCGGGCATTGTCGCTGCGCATGTTGCTCTCCCATGCGTGGCCTGCTCCGCGCGAGGGGTCGACGGTGACGTGGGAGCAGATGAACTGCGTCTTGTCGGCAGTGAAGCCCAGCTGCTTGAGGATGGAGGGCATGCCCTTGGTGGCAAAGGCCTCGCGGTCGGGGTAGAGCCGCTGTGTCTTCGCTGTAAGTTCATCCTCGTTGATGGTGCTGCGGCTCTTGAAGCCGTCGTACCAGATGTCGAAAGGCTCCAGTTTGCGGCCTAAACGCTGCTCGATAAAGTGGGCCACCTCGCCCACTTCGGGAGCACTGAGGAAAGAGGTGAAGAGTTGTTCTATCTCATCGTAGCTCACCTCCATGTCTTGGTCGAAAGCACGGGCGATGGCCGTGGGGTAGCGGGGATTGAAGCGGTCCACCTGCTGCATGGCGTGGAAGTTGTCGAGGAAATATTGGTAGCGGGTGTCGGGCTCGCGGTCGGGGTTGTCCTGCTTATGGCCCTGCGCGTCGACCAGGGTGTTGCTGTAAGGGTTCCAGCTATACTGGGCGTTGTTGATGACGCACTGGGGGATGCTCTGGTCGATGATGCGGCGCATCACCTGGTAGATCATACGCTGCTTGACCAAACCGCTGTCGCCCTCGTTGTAGTGGGTCTTGAGCTCGTCGCGCAGGCCCCAGTGGGTGATGAGAGCCATATCGGGGAAAAGGCGGTTGCCCTTGTCGTCGAGCAACTGCCCCATCATGATATTGTAGTTGGAGATGTAGTTGTCGGCGGCGGCCAGCTGGTTGGCCAGCTGCTGGTTGGCCGATGCAGGCACACGCGACGTGAAGAGGTCGCCCAGGCGGGCGTAAGCCCACTGGCGGCGGCTCCATTGGGCACCCATGCTGTTCTTCTCGTCGAGGGTATAGAAGGGGAAGTTGAGCACCACCACGAAGGCTATCTTCTGCTGGAACATATCGTCGTCGAAATGAGCGGATGGGTCGAACCCCCCGAACATCTCGTCAAGTGCTGTGGGTTCGGGACCCACCACATGGAGCGGGAGTTTCAGGTCGACGCTGATTTTGTTGAAACAACCCCAAAGGCTCTCAAGGTTGGCCTGCAAGGTTTGTGCCATGCGCCACAGGGCGGCGGTGTCGGCAACAAAATGCTCGAGACAGAAAGACTGGAACTGCTCCGGGGTGCCGTCCTCTGCTGTCCACAGGGCGGCAAGCTGGGGAATACTGCGTTCGGCACGCGCAAGGTCGGTCCCGGGATGGGCTTTGGCAAGGGCCTGCAACGTCGCGTCTACTGTGACAGAGTCAATATTGCTCATAGAAGAAGTGGTGTTTTTGCGACTGCACGAGGTGCACGAAAGCAGCATGGCCACAAGCACAACACCCAGTGCAGATATGGTTTTGTGTAGTTTGAAATGATACGGATGATTCATAACAGTCATTTTAATGTTTCAATTTGCAAAGATACAAATATTTTTTCGTATCTTTGCAAATTATTTTAAAGCGGACGGAGGCAGGGGGAAACCTGCACACCGTCCGGTGAACTAAATTGTCTGTACACGATGCAAGTGTTTTTCGACTATCCGTGGTATGTGGCGGTGCTGTGCGTGGCGGCCGGTGCGGCTTACAGTGTGGCTTTATACTGGCTGCACCACAAGAAAGCCGACGGCAACCGCAGGACTACCATAGCCCTGTCGGTGCTGAGGTTTGCAACGGTTACCATCCTCGCCCTGCTGCTGATGGGGCCTGTGCTGAAACGCAAAGTGAGCCGCGACGAGCGGCCCATGGTGGTGGTGATGCGCGACGTGAGCCAGTCTGTCCCCAGCGAGCAACAGGCCATCCCCACGGGCATCAAGGAGATGGAGAAAGAGTACGAAGTGGTGTACGACTCGTTCGGAGGCGGCAGCACCGATATTGCCGCCGCGCTGCAGTCGGTGGGCAACCGCTATGCAGGGCGCAATGTGGGTGCCGTGGTGCTGATGAGCGACGGCATTGTCAACCGCGGAGCAAATCCCGAAGGAGCCGCTACAGCCCTCGGGGTGCCGGTCTACACCGTCGCATTGGGCGACACCACCCGCCGGCGCGATGCCTGGGTGTCGGAAGTGCGGTGCAACAGGGTAGCCTATGCGGGCAGCCAGTTCCCCATGCAAGTGTCCGTGCGCGCCGACCTTCTGCAAGGCGAACGCGCCACCCTGTCGGTGACGCACGAAGGCAGGACGGTCGTCTCCAAGCCCGTGACGTTTACCGACAATGGTTTTAGCCAAACGCTCGACATCACCCTCGATGCCGACCGCGCAGGGTTGCAGCGCTACACTGTCGCCCTGTCGCCCTGTCCCGGCGAGACCTCCACGGCCAACAACAGCCGCACGGTGGTTGTCGAGGTGTTGGACGGTAGGCGCAAAGTAGCCATTGTGGCCGCAGCCCCCCATCCCGACCTCGGAGCGCTGAAACAGGCTATCGAAAGCAACCCCAACTACGCGGTGGAGGTGTTTGCCTCGCCCCTCGGGGCCTCCACCCCCAAAGGCGAGCAGGTGAAGGACTGGGATATGGCCATCCTTCACAATATGCCCCGCGATGCCGAATGGCTCCGCTGGGTGCAGTCGCTCCCAGCCACCCTCCCCCTGGTGTACATTGTCGGCACACAGACCGACGTGGCCCGTTTCAACACGCTGCACTGCGGCATGGAGATTACCGCCAAACGGAGTGTGACGGAGGAAGTGACAGCCAGCGGCAACGATGCCTTCACCCTCTTTGCCATCGATGCCGACATCCGCCGACGCATAGAATCCCTCCCCCCGTTGGCAGCACCATTCGGCAACTACCGCACCGCACCGGGAGTGCAGCCGCTCTTCTATGCCAAAATCGGAGGGCATGCCTCCGACCGCCCCCTCATGGCTTTCGGCACCCAAGGCGACAGCCGGCGGGCTTACATCATGGGCGAAGGGCTGTGGCGCTGGCGGCTGCACAGCTACCTCATGACGGGCAGCCACGACGACTTCGACCAACTGATTGAGAAACTGGTGGTGTTCACCTCCACCTCCTCCCGCCGCGACCGTCTGCATGTGACGGCCGAACGCATCTACCGCCAGGATGAACGGGTGACACTGCATGCCGAGTTCTACGACGACAACTGGCAGCCTACCAATCAACCCGAAGTGGGGTGCGACCTGACAAACACCGGCACAAAAGCCACCAAGCACTACGACTTCCAACCCTCGGGCTCCGGCTACGCCCTGCCCCTGGGAACCCTCGAACCCGGCAACTACCTGCTCCACGCCCGGACACTCTTCGGCGGGAAAGAATATACATGGAACGGCACCTTCGCCGTCGAGGCGCTCGACCTGGAACGCCTCAACCTGGTTGCCGACCACACCCTCCTCAACACCATCAGCCATACCACCGGCGGCAGGATGCTCCTCCCCCACCAGACCGACAGCCTCACGGCACTGATGCGCAACCGCGGCGACATGAAGGGCGTGCGCTACACCAACACCCAATACTCCCCCCTCGTCTCCCTCCCGCTTGTGCTGGTGCTTATCATCCTGCTCCTTGCCCTCGAATGGGCAGGAAGGAAATACCTGCTGAACAACGAATAGCCCGCTTTATCCACCTCCCCAATCGAATGTCGAACAAGTTGCAACAATAAAGAATAACCGATGCCGTCGCACTTCATCCGCAATTCAGGCACGCTGCTCACGGGCAACGTTGTGGCACAAGGGCTTGCCTTTCTTGCCTACCTGCTGCTGCTGCGGCTGTTCACCCCCGACGACTTCGGTCTCTGCAACGTCTTCTTCAGCTATACCGAGGTGCTCATCATCCTCTCCACCTGCAAATACGAGATGGCCATCGTGGTGGCCCCCGACGACAACGAGGCCTCCCTCCTCGCCCGGCTGGCCTTCCGGCTCAATGCCCTCCTCACCCTCCTGCTCTTTGCTGTGGCCGCAGTCATGGCCTTGACCGGCGTCACCCTCTCCAACCTCCCCGCCATCCTGCTGCTGCTCCTCCCCCTGCTGGTCTACTTCACCGGCACCTACCGCATCTACGTCTTCCTCTGCAACCGGCACAAGGAGTACCGCGCGCTCGCCCTCGGCGAGGTGGTCTCCGTAAGCGGTGGAACAGTCACCCGCATACTCTTCGGACTGCTTGCCCCCATGCTCAACCTCTTCCACACCATCGGCCTGCCCCTCGGCTCGGTACTGGGGAAGATGGCCGGCCACGCCTACCTGCACCATGTCGTGTGTCGCAAAAACCACTACTACCACCCCACCGCAGCACCCCTGCGTCCCATCGCCCGCAAATACATCAACTTTGCCCGCTACGTCATGCCCCGCGAGCTGGTCAGCAGCTTCTCCGCCAACCTCCCCCTCATGTGGCTGAGCCTCTATTTCGACAAACCCCTGCTCGGACTCTTCTCCCTCGCCCTCACCTTCACCCAGCGTCCCGCAGGCATCCTGGCCAACACCTTCGAGAAAGTGCTCTACCAGTCCTCCTCCGTCACCGTGCAGCAGCAGCTCCCCCTGCGGCGCAACATCCTGCGCTTCGCCTTTCTGCTGGGCGTCGGCGTCCTCGCCGTCGCCGCCGTCGTCTTCCTCTTTGCCGAGCCCCTCTTCGTCCTGCTCTTCGGCGGGCAGTGGGTAGGCACCGGCTACTATGTCCGCTGCCTCCTCCCCTGGATGTCCATCCTCGTCATCAGCAACTCGCTCTCCTTTGTCAGCAGCATCTTCGGCACCCAACGGGTCGACTTCATCCTGCAGGTCGTGCAGCTGCTGCTGCGTGCCGTGGCACTCTATATCGGCATCCGCCAAGGCGACTTCCAGCTGGCCGTGCTGCTGTTCTGCATCGTCAGCGCAGTCGTCCAGGCAGTCCAGCTGGTATGGTACCTCTATCAGGTACACCGTTACGAACAACACCACACCTCCCCCTGTCACCCGCCCCGTGAATCCTGACGGCCCAACCCCCTCCAGCCCCATGAAACAACGCCTGCTCATCCTCCTGCTGCTCCTCAGCGCCACCACTGCGGCACAGACCCCCGACAGCTGCCGCCCCTTTGTGCGTTGGTGGTGGAACGGCGACAAGGTCGACACCCTCGAGCTGAAGCGCGAACTGCACCTGCTGCACGAAGCGGGCATAGGCGGTGTTGAAATCAACCCCATCGAGTTCCCCTCCAAGCGGTGCGACTCTTTAGGCATCCCCTCCCTCACCTGGCTCGGCGACGAATGGATAGCGGCTTTGGGCTCCACCCTCCGCGAAGCCAAGCGGCTGGGCATGCAGTGCGACCTCCTCGTCGGCTCCGGCTGGCCCTTCGGCATGGAATCCCTCCCCATGGAATACCGTGCTCAAGTGATGCTCACTTACGCAATCCCAGTGGATCTCTCCGACGGAAAACCGTTCACCATCACCCGGCAACAGATATTCGATGCCGTCGACCCCAAGGTGACGGAACCCAACCCCGACCGGCAGTTCGAACTGGTAGACCTCTTCATCGTCCCCGACAGCATCACCGACATCAGGCAGATGATAAAACTAGTCATGCCGGGAAAAATGGATTCAGTCACAATGAAAATTGAGAACTCAAAATTGATAATAGCGAATTATCCGGATGCAGAAACAAACTCTCAATTCTCAATTCTCAATTCTCAATTCCCAACTCCCAACTCTCAACTCTCAATTCTCAATTCTCAATTCTACATGTACGCCCTGGTCCGCTGCACCTCCTTCGCCAGCGTCATCAACGGAGCCCCCGGGGCCTCGGGGCCCATCCTCGACCACATGAACCGCCAGGCGGTGCGCCATTTCCTTTACAACATGTCGCACACGCTGGAGGGGAAACTGGGACCCATGAAGAACTGGCTGCGTGCCTACTTTGCCGACAGCATGGAACTCGAAGGGGCAAACTGGACAACCGACTTTGCCGAGGAGTTCCGCCGCCGCCGTGGCTACGACCTCATGCCATGGCTGCCCTTCACCATGTTCAAGACCGGTAGGCTGGGCGATGTGGTCAGCTATGAATACGGGGCCAAGCAGTCACCCGACTTCAAACAACAGGTACAAAAAGTGCGACACGACTTCGAGCTCACCAAGGCCGAACTGCTCCACGAGCGCTATACCGAGACCTTCCTCGACTGGTGCCACAGCCAGGGTGTGAAGGCACGCGCCCAAGCCTACGGACGCGGGTTCTTCCCCCTCGAAAGCTCCCTCGGCTACGACATCCCCGAGGGCGAAAGCTGGACCACCAACTACCTGCGCCACCGCATCGGCGAGGAAATGCCCGACAGCGACTACCGCCGCGGCCGCGCCTACACCATGATCAACAAGCTGGTCTCCTCTGCCGCCCACCAGCGTGGCCGCCGACTCGTCAGCGCCGAGGAGATGACCAACACCTACCGCATGTTCGAGACCACCCTCGAACTGCTCAAACTGGGCAGCGACATGAGCGCCATCAGCGGCATCACCCACTCCGTATGGCATGGCTTCAACTACTCGCCCCCCCAGGCAGGCTTCCCCGGCTGGGTGCAATACGGCAGCTACCTCAACGAGCAGAACACCTGGTGGCCCTACTTCCACCTGCTCAACGAATACCGCAGCCGCATGAGTGCCATACTCCAAAATGCCGACATGCAGACCGACATCGCCATCCTCCTGCCCGTCGACAGCCTCTGGGCGCAATACGGCGTGCAGACCGAACCCTTCCCCAACTACCCCAAAGGCAGCCCCTACGACATCCCCTTCCTGCTGTGGGAGGCCGTACACAAGAACGGCGGCAACTGCGACTTCGTCACCCCCCGCCAGCTCGACACCGCCACCGTCCGCGACGGCAGGCTCATCGTAGGCAAAAGAGCCTACTCCACCTTGCTCGTTCCGCCACCCATCACATGGGACCCCTCATTCTCCATTTTCCATTTTCCATTTTCAATTCTAGAAGTTCCCGACCTCCCCGACCGCAACTACCTCGAGTGGTACCGCACCGCACAATCGGAATACAAACTCCCGCATGCCGTCGCGATAGAGGAACCCAACCGCTACCTGCTGCAGAATCACTACCGCAACGACCGTGGCGACGACATCTTCCTCTTCGTCAATGCCTGCCTTCGCAGCGCAGTAGGCTCTACCATCCTATTCCCAAAAGAGATCTACCAGCACCGCACAGCCTGCGTTTACAATGCCGCCACCGACGAGAAACAGCTGCTGGAGCTGGACGACGGCACTGCCTGGCTCTACCTCCCCCCCGCCGAAAGCCTCTTCATCCTCTTTGAAAGCACTGACACATTAACGCATTCAAGCACCGACACATTTACACATTCATACTGGTCTCCTGCCTATCACGAAGGACAACACTATTTCCCCCTCCACACCGAGTGGCACCTCTCGCTCCACCACGCCATCGAGGGCTGGACACGCGACACTGTCATGCAGCAACTCTGCGACCTCCGCGAAACACCGTTCAACGACTTCTCCGGCACCCTCACCTACACTGCACAGATTCCATTCGACAGCATCGGCCCCAACCCCATATTCGACCTCGGACAAGTGTACGACATCTGCGAACTGATAGTAAACGGCACCGGCTGCGGTGTGAAGTGGTACGGCGAAAGGATATACTACAATGCAGCCCCACTGCTGCACCCCGGTCTCAACACCATCCAAGTCCGCGTCACCACCACCCTCAACAACTACGTCCACACCCTGACCGACGACAAAGTCATCCAGCACTACATCCTCAAACGTAACGTCCCCACCACCCCCGCCGGCCTCCTCGGCATCGATGGGCAGATAGCTGTCTTTTAGTTAGGGTTTATGCCAGGTCCGTCTAATGACCGATTTGGGGTAACACATACCGAGAGGGGCCGTTCAATCCTGCTTCGTGATAGTATCGTTATAGCATCGTTACTCGACATGATAACGGAAAACAAGCCAGGAAGCAGGCAGCATCGAGCCGTGATTGAACGACCCAAGTGGGTCGTGGCGTGACGTCCGCTGAGACTTTCCGGCACTGCGGTAAAACATGAATTATCATTATGTAACCACTAATTATTCATTTTTGAAGAACACGAATAGTACGAATAGCACGAATATTAATTCGTTAGATTAGTGTAATTCGTGTTCAACATTAATTATTGGAGGTGACCATTAATTGTCATGAATATATGGTCATTACACGGTAATTCATGTTAAAATAAGAGGTAAAACATGAATTATCATTACCAAGCAATGTATTATTTGGATAATTATTGGAGGTTGCCTTCAGAACACGAATGGCACGAATCAAACGAATTGTTATTCGTGCGATTCGTGTTATTCGTGTTCGTCAATATAGTAGGTGGTTGCATAAAGTGAACAGTGCATCAGGATTTAGATACACTTCTTGACCTCTACTTATTGCAGGATGAGTTTCTGCGAGGAGGAGCCTTGCGAGGTGGAGAGGGAGACGAAGTAGGGGCCGGTGGGGAGGTCCTAATCAGTCTTGAATTAAATAAGAGCGATTAAAATAAAGCCTTTGCATTATAGGGTAATATTAATTCCCATACTAAATGACAATGGGACATAGCGTAAAACTGGGTCTTGGGGCCACAGGAACATGTGAATGTAGCCCAACTGTGTCTGGAACTTGACGCAATCGCCGCCTATACGGAAAAACACCTGGGGTTCAAGCAGTGTACTCCATCGTGGTCCAAAGGGGTCTTCGCCATAAGAGTATCCTCTCGAAACGCCCCTGAAGCAGGAGAACATCCTCCCTGCTTTCATTGATAGTCCTATGTCGCTATGCTCACTTAGATGCCATCCATAATTAAACTGGGCAAAACCGCAAAAGTATGGACCACGCGCCGAGGCCGCTTCAGCATCGATATAAACATTTCCGTTTCCGTATCCGACGCCGAGATAGCCTTCCCGGACTCTTTTGCCCAATGACCTGTACAGGCCGAGAGCCGCATGGGAATAGTGGACATCTCGCGACTCGTAATCGGTATGCAGCTGCAATGCCAGACGGTTGGTCAAACCAGCCGATATTGTCGCTGTAGCACCTGTGGCTGGGCATAGATATACCGAACCCGCCACCCTGACATCGCCCTTATGCTCAATAAGTGGCACATCTGCCAACTGTGGTTTGTAGAGCCAACAGCCCGATTCCATGAGCGACAGGGCAACAATGACAATGATATGGTTAATATGTTTCATGTTTTTTTAAAGTATTATTGTTTAAAGAATTTTAAAGAGTATGTGCTATTACGGCTGTGAACTACAACAAAATAAACACCTTGAGGAAAAGACGCTATGTTAAGTGTATAACGGTGTTGAACAATGTTGTCATCAGTATAAACCAAAAAACCTTGAGTGTTATAAATACGGATGCTGAATATAGTATCTGTAGGTAGATCTACTGTAATAATGCCATCTGACGGATTTGGATATATTTTTATTGCTGCACTTTGATGGTCGGTTTTAGTATATTGACCAGCAAATGCACTACTATCCAATTTGGATGAATGTTCCGGATCTGAGGAATCTCGGCTTAATACGCAAATAGGAAATTGGTTTTGTAGCAATTCCCTTCCATAACTGTTTTTAAACCGTATATTTCCGTAGTATAATCCATAGTTCATGTTTGTTCCGTCCCACAAATAAGCAACACCGTCATCACCTATAGAACCCGCACTTTGATAAACAGTGACACCTGCAGCATCACATAAAGAAAACTCCCATGAATCTGCATTTACTACTTGTAATTTGTATCCATCATCTCCCATGTATATCGCATTGTACCATTGCGGTACACTTATAGCCATCCCATTTCTCCATTCCTCATCTATGCTAACATTTACTTCACTACCCCTTTTTGCCCAGAAACCATCTTTTAATATGGCTTCATTACCCGACTCAATAACTAATCTACCATCTGGCTCAACCCAAAGTGGGTTGTCTAAGGATGGCAAAATCACCCTATCTGTGGCGAACTCATTCCGTGAGAAACCCGATGGTACTTTCGTGTAGTTAACTTCAGAAATGATCTGATTTATGCAATAAGTTGGCGAAATACCAACAATAGCGCGATTATTAATATCGTAGTAAGATGTGTCACCATTTTGTATTTCCTTAATTCTATCCAACCTACAAAAACAATTATTGTTTCCTCCATGACCCCAATTAACATGGTAAAAAATTCCTTCATAATTTTCCTGATACCCGTCAACAACAAAAAAGTGACCCTCAAAAAAAGCCCAACTATCGCCATAAAAGAGAACTGGCCGTTTATGATCTATTTCTGATTTAACAATATCGTTCCATGACGAACCAAATCCCCAGTCGGATTTATATATTTTGTGTGAGCCGTAATAACCATACCTATTGATTAGTGCATCAACAATATTATCCATTGTGGCAAAAGATCCAGTACACGCATAAGTCATACCAACAGCCTCCCCGCATTCTCGCAAAAAACGGGACAAAACCGATGCACTATCATTTGCTGTTGTGTTTCTCAATTTCGATGGCATGCTATCCCAATTATACTCACTTGATTCTGGCCAACGCCAATACCACATTATTTCACCTAAAGCGACCGCGGCGCATCCAACTGGTTCATGGTAACAGGCATAGCAATCAATAATCGTTGAAGGACAGTCTTGATTATACGATGGAGAACAACCGTTGTCGTAATTCTCCCCCTGGCTCCAACACAACCGCCCCCTTCCTGTCATATCCAAAAGGCTACCCCCGACAATATAATCACTGGAATATTTGGATTCAAGCATTAACTCCCACGATGGATGTGTTACCCCTTTATTTAAATCATAATAAATAATTGTGTCTAATTGAGCCGTGTACCATTCAATCAATTTCAAGAAAGCCTCTGGTATATTGTCGTTACCAGAGCGTGTAAACCCATATGCCAGTATCGGCCCCACACTCATATCGGCAGGAACAAAACACCATGAACTATCATTGAAAACAATTTCATACAGACATAAATGATTTCCAATTGCCTTATAATTAACATATGATACTTCTGGAGTAGCTCTTTTAATATTTCTCATATGATTTGTTGAGACCTGAATAGCAACATCAAGACTAACATGCTGAGCAAACGCATCTAATGAACACATTAACAATGCAAACAATAATCTTTTCATAAATGATCAACAATTATTTCCTTCTATGTACTGTTTGTAAAACAAAGAAATCGCCATTGTCTATCGCTGCATTCAACCAGGCTGTATCAACACCATAGGTTTGGGTGCATTGAGGGCAATAACCCGGCACCGTTTCCAATCCCCAACTTCGACAACCTTGATATACTACAGAATAGTATTCGTCATACGGACAATCCACCAGAACATAGTCCTGCCAATGATTATTCCAATCATCCGGCACAAGACCTGCCTCCAACTCATCGTAAGTGAAATTTAAATAGGTCCATGAACTTGCATCGTAAGTACGTGAATTACTCAGATAGTACCCATTGTGCAATCGTATTGGCCTACAAATATCTGGTTTTACACTGGGTTGCAGTTTAAAATGATCAAAAATAACATAATATTGAGAATAGTCTTCACCATCGGGAAACTTGAATACACAATATTTCTCAACATACGTACCCTGTTTTCTACACCAATAATCCTCACAGGAACACATGAAGAAAGACATTATAAAAACAACACTGAGGCGAAACGGAAAAACTAATATTTTTTTTATCATGGCGTTTGTTTTTAGGTGGGTTCTATTTATTCACTTTTTGGTCATCCAAACAGACAGAACCCATTAATCTGCCAGACAACCGTTGTTTAACAATTGGTTTACGGTTCAAAGATACGACTATTTTTTCATTTGACAATAAATTATTTGTCATATTTTTGAGGGGGTGGGGGTAATCATTTGATATTCTGACTATTGGATCGCAATTAAATTAGGTTGGTATTTCTTAATCTGCACAAGTCTGCACATGTTGTAGACAAGGTTTGTCAGTGCAATGTTGGCTTTGGCCCTCACCATTCCCACTCCTCGGAACACTAAACCTCCCATTGTTTGTTCCATGAATCCGAAGACATGCTCCACGCGGCTCCGCACTTTCGACTTCTGGCGGTTGTGCTCCTTCTGCTCGTCAGTCA
>Ga0247611_10002105_pt1 | contig 33483 bp, 37 predicted proteins | sample 177DNAGHGhighgp2_FD_192422 | JGI IMG/M metagenome (GOLD analysis project Ga0247611, IMG submission 192422) | Sheep rumen microbial communities from Palmerston North, Manawatu-Wanganui, New Zealand - 1770 DNA GHGhigh gp2 | ecosystem: Host-associated > Mammals > Digestive system > Stomach > Rumen... | reverse complement strand
CGATAACCGAAAAGAATGTTTCAACAACTTCTTCAAGTTCTTTAGGATTAAGATATTTTAAACCCATAACACTATTTTCATGTAATTTCATACTTGTCTTTGATAATTCACTCTCAATAAAGAAAGAACCAAAAGTATTCCAAGTATTCATCATATGACCCATAAAACCTATTCCATCTGTTTTAATATATTGATAGTTTTTATTATTCATTAAAATACCAATAACACTATTTTCAGGTAAATAATTAATAAGACGATCTTCAATTCTTTTATATTTGTCACTATTAAATTCTCTATCAAGAACACCAGGACCATCAAAGTTAACAATTTTTTTAACTCTCTTACTTATTTTAAGAGGTAATTCCATAGCACAAGAAAGAGCAAGATTTCCACCTTTAGAATGACCAACTAAATAAATATTAGTATCAAAAAGATTAGTATTATCAATTAAATACTTTTTAGCTAATTCTTGAGTATATATAGGATACATATAACTTAATCTAAAATTTTCACACCAACCAATTAAACTATTATCAGTTCCTTTAAAACTAAAAATTGTATTATTATCAAATCTAATTTTCATAACACCAAATTGAGTTTTATCATCAACTATTGAAGTAAATTCTTCGATAACAATATCTTTAAAACGATTTGTATTAACTAACATTTTAATAAGTTTAACACTATATGAAGCCATACCTTCATATTTAAAATCAACGATTTCTTTTGAAATTGTTTTTAAACTTTTTTTCTTATTAAAAGGTTTAATTGGTAAATATGATAATGTCGCCATAATCGCTAAATCTAAATCATTTATTTTATAATCATCTAAAGTAACATCTTTATAATAATTTATATAATCATCAATCTTCATCTTCTACCTCCAAAATATTATTATTTAAAGCATAATTTGATACTTTTAAAAAGTTTTCATCATAAGGATAAGTTTGTTGTCCAAATAATAGCCACATTTCTGATAAAGAATATCCTTTTTCATATAATTCATGAACACGTGGTTTATTAAGCATTTCATCGCTTCCTTTAGTTACATCAGCAAAACCAGATAAATCATATATTCTTGCTTGTAAGTCACATTCAAGTTTATCACATTGATAAGCAAACTTAGCTTCATCTGTTTTTCTATCATCAAATTCAAGAACTAAATTCATTATTTCTTCTTTATTTTTTAATCTTGAAAGAATCTTTGCAACCGCTTCATGACCTTTCTTTTTCTTTTCTTCTCTATCAATTTGAAACATTGTCAAGTCACCTATTATTATTTCTTCAAGTTCATGTATCGATAACATATAAAGAACTTTTGTTAAATCAATTTTATATTCAAATTCTGAATACATCGCAATAGCAAGCATCAAAACACCATAAATATGTTCCGCTACACTTTCAATTCTATCACTTGATATATTCCAATCAACCCAACCAGTTCTTATTACATATTTAAGTTTATTACATAAAACATAATACTCTATAACATTCTTTTCCATTTTCACCTCTAATATTTATTATTCTTTTCAACAGATAAATTTATTATACAAAAAAATAGAATAAAAATCCTATTTTCTACAATATTTGATAATAATTTTAAATTACTAATCTAACATCTTTTTGCCTTTACTAAAGTTAACTGGCGAAATACCATTTGCTTGACACCATGGTGCATAATTAGAAGGTGGTATATCATAAAAATAATGAACAAATGCTGATAAATTAACACCACTTGTTACACAAATGATAGTACTATCATCAGAAAATTTATGATATATATCATCAATAGCAGCCATATTTCTTTCTAGGAATGTCTTCCATTCTTCATCAAGTCTCTTTTCATTAAAACGATTATCTTCAATTATTTCTAAATTATGATATTCATTAATTATTTGAGCTGTATGCATACACCTAAGATACGGTGATGATACAATAGCATCTATTTTTTGATCTTTAAGTCGGTCGCGAACTATTTCTGCTTCATGAATACCTCTTTCTGTTATATCTTCAAGTTGTCTTAAATCTTTATCATTATGATTTTTTGTTATATTACGTTCTGCATGATGCATATAAATTATTTTCATTTTATAATCCTTTCTAAATTATCTAATATTTTATTCATAATAATTGGAATATTTTTAATAAAGATATTATATTGTTCTTCATAAGAGAGATTAATATCTTTTTTATTAATAATTGTATCACTTACACCTTTTATTATTAAAACATCAATATTATTTATTTTTGCAATATAGGCAATACTTGCAGCTTCAGTATCACAAATAGTTATATTATTTTTAATTAAATAATTATAATCTTCTTCCATAACAATAGGTTTATCTTGGGTTGCTATAATACCTTTTTTATATGGAAAAGATATTTCTGGAAGACGAATATCTACATTATATTTTTCTCTTATTAAAGGTTCGATTTCTCTTACTGTACAATCAGTTTGAACAGCAAGATTTGGAATAACTAAATCATAGATATTAACATCTTTTGATATACCACAACATGTACCAATTACAATTATTTTATCAGTATCAAAATGATCTATCATATATTGAGTAGATGCTGATGCATTAGTCTTACGAACACCTGTATAAAAGAATAACACTTCATAATTATTAATTTTATTTATGAAATATTCACCATATGGATAATTATTAATTATTATATCTTGATAATATTCTTTTGTACATTTCCATTCATCTTTATTAGCAATACTTACTAAAATCATATATACTCCTTAACTTTATTCTATCAAAAAAAGTAGGATAAACCTACTTAATTAATAAAACTCTTTAAAATATCTTGATCTTTTTCTGTAAAAATAATATTTATACTTTCATTTTCACTATATAGATTACCATAATCAAATTCAAGAATTACAGTATCATTAACATATAATTGAAATAAATATGTATAAAGAGGAACTGTAGAATAATGAGGATAATTACATCTTTTTAATGCTTGAACAATTGTTTTGATACTATATTCATCAGTAATATCTTTATATACTTCATAATAACCTTTTTGGAAAGTAGTAGCATAACTATGTTCACTATCTACTTGATTAGTCATTTCAAGAATACGAATACCATTAATCTTTTCATAATTATCATTAATTATTTTTCTAAATCGATGCGTTTTATTAACTAAACAATATTCATCAATATTATTAAGATTTATCTTTCCATTTTCTACTATATTATATTTTTCATAAATAGTATCTTTTTCACAAAGAATAACATCATAAATGGGTGTATCATATATCATAGCATCATCTAAATATGTAACTTTACCCCTAAATATAGGAGCTTGATTATTATTTTTAACATTAATATAATCCATAAAAAGCATAATACTAACTACAACAATAAATATTGTAAAAATTAATAATAATCTTCTACTATATTTCATTTTAATTGTTAATTTAGAAATACCAATTATAAAAATAATAATTCCTAAGACCGAATAAAAACCACTCCAACTACTTTCACTAGGAAAAATCATAATAGCTGACATCGAAATAAAAAGTCCAAAAATAACAAGTAATAATCCTAAAGTATTTCCATATTTATTTATTTTTTTAGTAGAATAATCAATTGTATTAACAATATTTTCTTCTAATTTTTCTTGATAATCAGCCTTTTTAATTTCTTCTCCACTTAATAATTCATTAATACTTATTCCAAGTTCATCACATAATGGTTTAAAAAGTGATAAATCAGGCATGTTTCTACCATTTTCCCAATTACCAACAGTTTTATCAGATACATTAAGTTTCTCAGCTAACTCACTCTGTGTTAATTTTTTATCTTTTCTTTTTTTGGCTATAAATTTACCTATTCTCTCTTGATTCATAAAATCTCCTTTTTCAAGATCATTTTATAAAATTTATTATATAAATAACAGGAAATAAATCAAGGGTTACTCAAATAGTTCTTTGATACTATTATTAATTTTAGTTTGATCAATTATTTTTTTATTTAAATCTGATATTTCACTATTTTTATTTTCAATATCATTATATTGATTTCTTATTATTGTAACGAGATTTTCTACTTCGTCTGATAACTCAATTATTATTTTATTTTTTATTTCTTCTTCGTGTAATTCTCCTAATAATAATTCATCTTCATAGGCTTTATCATTTAATAACATTTTGGTATCTTGATATAATTCTAAATCCATTTGATATTTTAAATATTTATTTAATTCTGGAAATAAGGCTACAACATTTATAACAACTACAACAAAGATAATTATTCCTAAATCAAAGGTTTTATTCTTCATAATAAACTGCCCTCTTTCCATATTGATTAAACATCTTTTCAAAACTAGTACGATTATAATATTCAATCTTTCCTGTATATGGATCAGATGTAATAACTTTATCTCCAGTAAAGCCAATAATAACTAAACTGTGTAATCCACACATCCAACTAACTCTTCTATTTTTATTAGTTAACCAACTTATACACACTCTTGTATTCTTCATACCAACTGATGCCCATACTTGAACTGGTTTACCTGTCTTAACAATTTTTAATATTTCAATAAGACTTGTTCCTGTTAAATCTTTCATACCTTTTTTATATTTATTAGCAAGTTCAATTATTGGTCCAGTATAAACACCATATCCTTTACCATTAGTCTCACGAGGATCACCAACATATTCAACTTCAGGATCAGCTCCTCTTAAAATACCACCCTCAAGATGAGGAGCATCACCTTTCGCTAATTTATCTACAAGATCATCAATATTTACATTAACTTTATAATATTTCAAAATCATATATAATGATACAGCTTCACAACCATTTGGATAATCAGGAAATTGATTATATGTCATAAAATTTTGAAGCATATATTTATTTTTAATTAATGATTCATATTCTAATAATAATTCATTATATGTATTATTTTTTAATGATAAAACATTTTCTTTTTCCGAAAAAATATTATCTAAATGATTTTTTTCCTTAATATATTCTTCTTTTGTAGATTCTAATTCTTGATAATCATATTTATCTAAATAATAATCAATCTTTTCTTTTCTTTCAATTGTTTCATTAAGGGATGTATTAATTGTTTTTAATTTTTCATTAACTTCATATATTTTCATTTCTAAGTTACTATCGTCATAATAATTATTTAAAGAATATTTAACAATTGCCGGAACTAATAAAATAGCAAAGACAATAAAAATACTTTTAGTTAAAGAATTAGCATTTCTTCTAACTAAATATAATAAAAAGATTAATAAAATTATTAAAATAACGATTCTTATTATCATATTCTATCCTCTAATATCATTCTAACATAGGAATATTTTTAATAAAATAAAATAGAAAGTATAAAACTTTCTATTTACTATTAATTGTAAAGTTAAATATTACTTAGTTTATCACTAAAATCATTTTTTGATGGTTCACATAAATTAATAATATTTGCATTAGGATAAATCTTATTAATTTTATTCATTGCTTTATTATCTTTACCACTTGCACTATAAAGAATAAAAGTTACTTTTTTATTAGATAAATCTAATTTTGATAATACTGTATTAATAGGAGATGATAGTCTACTATTCCATATAGGAGATCCAATGATAACTTCATCATAACTATCGATATTATCATTAAAATCTTTTAATTTACTTTTATAATTGATACTAGCTAAAAAGCCACCTTTTAAAATACTACCAGCCCTACTTTTAGGCATATCTTTTTCTAATAATACTTTTCTAATATCAATACCTTTTTGCATAAGATAGTTTGCAATTTTATCACCATTACCAGATAAACTATAATAAATAAATATTTTCATTCTAACTCCTTTATATCTTCATATAGATAAATATTTTCTTTTAAATTTAGCTTTTCAAATAAACCTTCTTTATAATATTTACCACCAATATGTTTATAAAATTCATTAGTTGGATTACCAACAAGACATGCAATTATCATTTTATCATATCCCATTTTCTTTAATTCTTTGATAGCTAAATTAACTAATTTTTTACCAAAACCTTTTTTATGATGTTTCGATAAAACATATAATGCATATATCTCTCCCATATTAGGTTCAATATTGCTTTTACCAAAGCGTATAAAGCCACTTAATTCATTATCAACAAATAATAAATATTCGTGTGTATCTTTGTTAATTTTATTATTTTCACGGTATCTATTTGCTCGCTCTTCAACATTAGTAAACATGGTATCTAAATAATATTGTTCAATTAGACCTTGATATGTTTCATTCCAAACAGTTGCTACTAACATTGCTAAATCATACATATCTTCCTCATTACTTTTTCTAATAATATATTCCATTACTCCTCCTTATTAATCCTTTTTTCATTAAATAACATTTTTGAACTAATAAATGATGATACTGGTATAACTAATATTGAACCTATGAAAGCAATAAATAATTCAAATACTTTTTGAACAAAAGATGAATAATTAATAATAAATTCAATATCTGCTTCACGATGCCACATCATAAAACCTATAAAAGTACTAACAAGTGCAAAGAAAAGCGTATTAATTGTTGTAGCTAAAATATCACGTCCAATATTCATACCTGATAAAAATAATTCTTTTTGATTAAGTTTTTTATTATTAACATAAACTTCATTTAAAGCTGATGAAATGGATATTGATGTATCAATAATAGTTCCAATTGCACAAACTAAATACATTCCAACAAAAAGTTTTGTCATATCATAGTTAATATCATGAGAGAAACCTCCAATAGATTCAATAGATTCCATAGAAAAACCTTGAATATTAGCCCTACTACCAATCATACAAGTGATAGTAAAAATAAACATTAATACTACCATTATTGATCTAAAAGCAGCTTTTGTTTTTAAATTATAACCATTTAATAAGAATAATGAAACAACACTAGATAAGATACATATAATTATTGAAACAATAATTGAATCAAAACCAAGAGCCATTAAAAACAAATAAATAATTATTAAAAATAAACTTAAATAGAAAGTAAGAAAAGTTTTTAAACCTCTAACTCTTCCAACTAAAAGTAAAAGAATTAAAAAGATTATTGATAAAATCTTAATCATTTTTATCACCTCTCTTTGTTAAAACAAATGAACTAACAAGAAGTGATAAAGGTATTGCTAAAACAATACTTATACAACTACATAATACAGTTACAAGTTCAAGTTCACCATAATATGATATTGCATTTCCAATTGTCATATTATTTTTAACAGCAAGAAATAACATAGGAATTATTGGTGTAAAACATGTATATAACATAACATTAGACATTGTTCCAACAATATCTTTTCCTATTTCTTTACCAGATTTTAATAACTTAGTTTTTTTGATATTTTTATTTTTAATTATTAATTCATTAAGTGATGAAGATATTGTTATTGCAATATCCATAATAGCGCCTAAACCACTAAGTAAAATACTTACAAAGAAATAATTTTCATAATCAGATACTACTTCAATATATTCCATTGACCAAATATATAAATCTTTACCATAAATTTTTATTACTAAATAACAAAAACCAAAAGAAATAAATAAAGAAACTATACTTGATATAATAGCAGCTACTCTTTTTTTACTTTTCTTATTAGTAATAACAAGTGATAATACAATAAAAATTATTGATACAAATAAATATATTAACAACATATTAAACTTATTATAATATTTATTAAATACTAAAATTGTTAAAGCTGAAACAATAATATTAATTAATAAACTTATAATTGTTTTTAACCCCTTTTTACCGGCAACAAGGATAATTGAATCAACAAATAAAACTAATAATATTACTAAATATTTATCACGTTTAACATTAACAATTGAAATATTTTCCATATCACTAGATATTTGTAACATAAGTTCAGTATTTTTATGAACTTGAATATCATAAACACCTGATGATGATCGTAAATTATTTACTGTAACTCTTCTACCTTTATATTTACCATTTTGAATAATTCCATTAATCCTTTGTTTATAATAATCTTCATTATGAATACTAGATTCATACTTCTCTTCAATAATTTCTTCAATTTTAAGAATAGGTGTTTTATATAAAAAATAATCATTATAAACAAAAACTATTGAAAAAATTGAAAATACTAAAAGAATAATATAAACATAATATTTTTTAAATAATTCCATAAAAGCTCCAAAATCATTATAACAAAAAACGATAGACTAATCTATCGTTAATTCACGTTCATATAAATGTAATAAACTACATTTAAAGAAAGATAAATATGCAAGAGATATAATAATACCACCAATAATATCACTGGCCCAATGAACACCAGAAATAAGTCTTGTAACAACAATTAAGACCATTAATCCCCAAGCTCCTATATCAAATAAAATTTTAAGAGTTTTATTTTTAATAAGATTTTTACTAACTAAAAGAGATGTACCACATAAACAAATAGCAAGAAGTGTATGTGTTGATGGATATGATGCTTCAAGAACCATATCTTTTAATACAGGTCGATAATTAATAACAACATTTTCAAAGAAAATATAAAGACATACAAATATTATATAAAATAGTCCTAAAACAAGATATCTTTTTTCCATCTTTTTAAAACTCTTACATTTAATTAAGTCTATTAATCCTAAAAGACCATATACACCAACAAAACCAAAAGGTAATATTCCTGCATATTTAGAAATATTATAAAAAGTTTCATTATATGGTAATAATCCTTTTACAAACTTATTTAAAGTAGCAAAACCAACTTGAGAATTTTGAGGACCAATATCTTTAACATCAACATATTTTACAAGTATTGTATAAATAATTGCTATTCCTAATAAAACTAAACTAATTATTATATATTTTTTCTTATTATTACTTTTCATTTTAATCACCGTATAATAAGAATAACACGAAATTAAAATATAGGCAATTCCTTTTCAAAGAAATAAAAAAATTAACTTTAAAAGTTAATTTTTATCCTTATTTATTACTATTAGAATCAGCAAATACCGTTGTATCAGCAGCAACAGCTAAACTTTTAGCATTATTAACTTTGATTTTAATACTTGTAATACCTTTTTGTAAAGCATCCAAATTTGTTGCTAATTCGTTTATTTTATTTTGAACAATAACAGATTCAGAACTTTTCCATGCTGAATCAAATTCATCTTTAACACTTTTAATAGATGTAATATCTGTTGCCATTTTTGTTAAGGCATCATCAATATTTGAAATTGCTGTATCAATAGCACTTATACTTTTAAATTTTTCCATATATAAAACTCCTATTCATATTTAACTTTCGCGAAATTCTCTGATTTATCAGATAAAACATCAGCAATTGTACTTAAATTACTATTAATACCCTCAACAGCATCTCTAACTTGTTGAAAATCAGGTTCAGCAGTTTCTTTAATATCACCTTCCCAATTTTCTGAAACAACATTTAAATTTGTTAAAACATCCGTATTTAATTGTTTTAATGAACTAGTAGCTGTTCCTATAGTACTACTAAATTCATTTAGTTTTTCTTTGCTAAATGAAATTGAATCATCCATTTTACTTTTCACCTCTAATTATATTTTGGCATAATATTATTTTTTTATCAATAATTATACAAAACTATTATGTCCATTTACAAACGTAATAAAGAGGCATTTATTGATTTTATATATAAAAGCCCATATAATTAAGATAAGGATGATAATATGAGAGATAATACGACAATCGTTAATATTGATAAATTAATAACTACATTAACAACATTAACTAATTCAACAGATGAAGGATTTATAAAATCTTTAGAAAAAGTATATAGTAATCGCGGAAATGATAAAGAAATAATTGAAGATATTACATGTGGTGGTGTTGATTTAGGAGAAAAAGGAACATTTTATAGTAAAGGAAACGAATATCTTGAACAATTACAAAATATGCTTAAATACTTTAAAGAGATTAAAAAAGCTAATCAAGTTTCAAAATCAACAACAGTAATCCCATATACACCAACTGATACAACAGCATTAGAACAAGAAGAAGAAAATATTTTTGATGATACATCTGAAGAAAATATTACACCAACAGATAGTGAGAATACAGAAACAAGTTCTATTGGAACTTATACTATTCGTAAAGGAACAATCGATGTTTATGATGAAAATGGTCATATTATTGGTACTATTGGTGCTGGCTCTTATACCGTTTATGCAGCTAAATATGACGATAAAGGTAATATTATCGCTATTAGAATAAGTAAAGATGGTGAACCTGAACAGTGGATTTATTTAAAGAGTGATACAAGTGACGCTTATTATACTGAACTAGGCCAAGTTGGTTCTTATACTACTAACGAAACAAAAGATATTTATGATGAAAATGGTAATATTATCGGTACAATTGGTGCAGGTACTTATACCGTTTATGAAACTAAATATGATGATAAAGGTAATGTTATCGCTGTTAGAATAAGTAAAGATGGCGAACCTGAACAATGGATTCATCTAAATCCTATTGATGTTAATTCTCATTATAATGAAGTTGGTCAAGTTGGTACTTACACTCTACGTGAAGGAACTCTTGATGTTTATGATGAAAAAGGTAATAAAGTTGGAACGATTACTTCTGGCTCTTATACCGTTTATGAAACTAAATATGATTCTAATGGTAATGTTATCGCTGTTAGAATAAGCAAAGATGGTGAACCTGAACAATGGATTTATATTAATAATCCTAACGCAAATGGAAGTTACGTTGAAGTTGGTCAAGTTGGTACATATACAAATCTTACAGAAACAACACCAATTTATAATGAAAATGGTGAAGCAATTGGCACTGTTACTGGTGGTACTTATAAAATATATGCTGTTAAATATGATGAAAAAGGAAATATCATTGCCGTTAGAATAAGCAAAGATGGTGAACCTGAACAATGGATTTATATCAATGATCCAAATATTAAAGGATACTATATAGAAGTTGGTCAAATGGGATACTATACCTTACATGATGGAACACTTAATGTATATGATGCCAATGGAAATCTTATTGATACAATTACTCCTGGTCAATATAAAGTTTATGAAGTTAAATATGATGTCGGTGGTAATGTTATTGCCATAAGAATCTCCCCTCCTGGTGAAGCAGAACGTTGGGTTTATATAAATATCAATAATCAAGATGGTACATATAATCCTATCGATAATCAAAAAGATGTAACTAATGATGAAGATGGTAAAGCTATATTAAATCTATATAATAAAAAGAATTCTAATTTACTTGGAATCTTAGGAATACTTGCTATCATTATAGGAACAGGTTTCCTTCTTAAAAAGAAATTAAAAAAGAAAAATGAAAAAAATGAAAATGAAGAAGAATATGAAGATAAATATTTAGAAACTGATATTAATCCTGGTGAATATAATATTTATGAAATAAATAGAGATAATGATAATAATGTTAAAGAAGTTCGTATCACTAACAATAATGATGATAACGACTTATGGTTAGAATTATAAGGAGGTAACAAAATGAAAACAATGGATATTGCATGGCGATTAGATTATTCATACAAAGACTTTGTTACTGATAATATTTTTGTAGAACTTGATAACGCTCTTGAATCAATCAATAGTTTAAAAGATAAATTTTCTATCTTAAACACAATTTTAAATGATTGTAATGGTGATCAAATAACTATTATTCAAAATCATCTTAAACAAATTTATAATTATTTAAGTGATTTAGAAAAAAAATATGAAAATAAAAAGAAAGAAGTTCTAGAAAAAGCTAGTACCTATCAAACAAAATTTGATTTAGAACAAGAAAGAGATAACGAAAGTTTTCCAGGAGGAGCTTTCTATTCTCGATATCTTTATTATCGAAATGGTGTTGAAATAGATCCCGATACCACAATTGGTGGTCCATATGACAATAATAGTTATACCATTTATATGAGTAGTGTAACAACATGTGTTCGTGATACTCATGGAAATATATTAAGAGATATTACAATAAAAAATCACATTTTTAATGGAACAAGTGTTACTTCACCACTAAAAATAAGATATAAAGGTACTTTTCCATCACATAACAGTAAGAAATTTGTTCATTACTATAAACGTAATGATAGTGGTTGGGAAGATATTGATATTCATAATCTAATTAAATACTTATAAAAACATCTTTGAGATGTTTTTATTTACACTAAATATTGAATATCTTATAAATAAAGCTATAATATCTCTTAGGTGGTGAAAAAATGATTATCACAATAGATGGTATAGATGGTAGTGGCAAATCAACTTTAGCAAGAAAATTATCTGCTTACTATGATTATATATTTATAGATAAACCAGTATCAAACTTTTTTAATCAGTTTGTCCCTTTAAATAAACAAGTTATCGACAGAATGCAAGATAATGTTTCTAGTATTAATTCTGACTTTTTAAATGCTTACTACTCTACTCTTAGTCTTGTATATTTTCAACAAACAATGAAAGATCAAAACGCTATTATAAATGGTGGTTTACTAACATCATATATAGAAAACGCTAGTGAAAATACTAGAGAATTATATAAAATCTTAATTAAGCAAGGCTTACTATTTGATTTATCAATTGTTCTTTGGTGTGATCGTAAAGAAAGACTTAATAGATTAAGAAAAAAAAGTAATAATGAACAATATCTTATGGATCAATCACTAAAAAATTATAATTTTGAAAGTTTATATCATTTAATTATGAACCATAATGACAAAGCTATATTAATTGATACAACAAATTTATCAGAAGATGAGGTATTTGAAATTGCTAGAAAAGCAATTGATGATGCAAAAAAGAATAAAGTATTAAATAAGAGATATTAGTAAAAATATCTTTTTTTATAGGTTATAAAAAAAAGAGTATATAGACTTTTATATCTAACATACTCTTTTAATTTTTCTTACAAATATATAGCATATGACAACTATATCCTTGCAAATCTTCTCTTTCACAAATAGATAATTGGTATTTTACCCACACATCAAATTCTTCCTTTGATAAAGCATTAATCTTATCTCCAATAATAGGAGCAATACCATCAACCGCTACACTATTTAATAAAGTTACATTATATTTACTCATCATATCTTTAAATTCTTGAATATAATATGGAGCAAATATTCCTTCTGGATATCTTATAAGTTTAAAATTATCATTAAAATCATTCGGATATCCATCAATTAGATGCTGAACTCCCCAATCGGCAAAGACTCCATCACTTGTTATATATGCTATTGCTATCACACCATCTTTTTTAGTAACTCTTATGGCTTCACTAATAGCTTTGTTAATATCTTCATCATTAAACAAATGATATAATGGTCCTAAAACTAAAGTTACATCAAATGTATTATCATCAAATCTTGATAAATCAACTGCATCTCCTTGTTCTGCAACTATATCCATATTATCTGTAATTTTACTTTTTAATATGTCTAAGTTATGTTCTACAAATTCAATAGCATTAACCTTATAACCTTTATTGGCATAATATAAAGAATATGCCCCTGTTCCAGCTCCAACCTCTAAAATTCTATCGCCTGTTTTAATATATTTTTCAAAATAAGTTTTAGATACAATATATTCCAGACTATGGTAGTTATCTTTGGTAAATCTTTTATCTTCTTCATAATTATTATAATAATTATCTATTATTTCTTTTCTATCCATAATTATTTAACCTTTTCATTTTTAACATATGGTTCATATATTTCACTATATTTTTCAAGGGCATTTTTTACATCTATATTATAATCTACAACTGTGCATTTTTCATTTTCATTATAAAATTCTTTTACTCTTACTCCACCTAAAGCTTCCATCGTCTTCCAAGATGCAGGATTATTTAAATCAGCATCCATAAATACTGTTTTAATTCCATATTCATTACATACTTTTAAACCTAAATATAAGTTTATTTTATTATATCCTTTTCCTCTTTCAGTAGGACGAATACCATATCCAATATGGCCACCAAATTTACTTAAATTTTCATTCAAAGCTGTTCTAATATTAATCATTCCTACAATTCGATGATCACTTTCTCTTACTAAAAAATATGTTCTAGCAGGAACTCTTTCATTAGAAGGTATCATATTATAATCTTTTTCTAATTTATCTAGCCAACCTTGATAATCATCAAGATATCTTTGTAATCCACCAGTTCCATTAATATTAGATTTATATTCATAATGCTCATTAATGTACTCTATTGCATCATTTTTTCTTTCGATTGATGGTACTTCATAATATAATTTTTCCATATTATCAACTCCTTTATTAATTATATCATACTTTATAAGAAAAAATTCTCAAGGAAATACGAATAAAAAAAGAAGAATTACAATTCTTCTTTTAACTTTTCAATTGATTTTTTACTTAATATATTATTCATAAAATTATCAGAAACAATTTCTTTAATATATTCTTTATCTTTAGTTTTTATTATTAAATTCACAAGATTATCTTCATTAGAAGAAGAAACACCAGATAAATATTCATATAAATAGTATAAATCTTTACTATTTGCAAAATATTCTTCAATCTTATTAAAATCATAATTACGTCTATCATAGTTCATCGCAAGACGCCAAATATTTTCAGAAGCATAATCATGTTTTTCTGCTTCTAAAACTAATTCATCTAGTTTCTCTTGATCAATAGAATAAGGATTAGGAACGGCTAAATAGTAAGTAATAATATTTAATAAATCATAATCATTCATTCGATTAATTAACTCTTCATAATATTTATTATCAGTTAATATATCAATAATCATCTTATCAATTTCATAATATAAAAATTTATCTTCAATATTCAATTCTTTAAGAATTTTAATTATTGATAATACTTCATCTTCATTATTAACTTTATATAAGAATTCAAGATTATTAATTAATTCTTCTTTCTTATATTTAAAATTAACATGATGATAAACTAATTTAATATAATATTTGTAATTAATCATTAAACTAAATTCTAAATGATTTATTTTCTCTTTTTCTAAATTAATTTCTATATAACCAGATGAATCATTATAGTTAAGATTTTCTATTATAAGATCTTCGTATATATTAAAGTCATAATTAATTTTCAACTTCTTATAACCATCTGGAATATCAAAACAAAAATAGACTCTTTGATCTTTAATATTAACTTCATAATTAACTTCATAATTATCAAGAAATATTTTAATATCTATAGGCATATATACCTCCTATGAAGATTATATATAAATTTATTAATAATAACAACAAGGTTTTTATTAAAAAAATCAATTAAATGTTGATTTTTATCTATAATTTGTGATATATTATTCAAGTAAGTGATTTGGACCCTTAGCTCAGTTGGTTAGAGCTATCGGCTCATAACCGATCGGTCAAAGGTTCGAGTCCTTTAGGGTCCACCACTTTATTTTTTATTTATGAATGCAAAAAATATACATTGAAGTTTAACCGATGGTTATAGTCATAATATATTATTGCAAACATTAAATGCGGGTATGGCGGAATTGGCAGACGCGCTGGTCTTAGGAACCAGTTCTTCGGAGTGCAGGTTCAACTCCTGTTACCCGCACCAATTAAAAAATAAAAATCAGCTCAATTTGAGTTGATTTTTTTATAAAAAACTACAATTGATAGATATACAAAAAGACAAGCACTTGCTTGTCAAATATTACTCTATTTTGAAACTATAAAACATAATCAAGTCTGTCGCCACATATAAAATTATTTTGTAATTTCATAACGTTCTACGACTTCTTATTTCCTTATTAATTGTAAAACATGAGAATCATTATCAGCTTTATTAATAACTTTTGTACATATATCATCAGTTATTCCACAAGCATCCATTTTTTGTAATTCTTCAAAACTTATTTCGTTTATTTTAGATAATGAATATAGTGCTAATTGTTCTGCTATATTTTTGCCATCTAGTAAATTAAATCTTCCTTGTGTTATTTATTCTATCATATATTTCAACTCATTTTATGTAAAATGATTAGTTAGTTAATTTTACCATAATATAAAAAATGAAAATATCTAATATAACTCAATAAAAGATAATTTATTAAAGATAATAAATATGGTACACTAATACTATAGTGGGAGTTAATAAATGAAAAAAGAAAAAAAGTATATATGGTATAGTGATGCCTTAACAGATAATGAAATATTACAATATGCTCTAATAATTAATCAATTTAAAAACAATGAAATAGATTTTCAAACTTTAAAAGAATTATTTTGGAATAAACGTATAAAAATTATACCATCTCTTGTTTACCCTTCAACCAAAAAGAAATTAACAATATCACAATTGGAGGAACTCAAAAAAAGGTTTTTAGAAAGAAAATATCTTTATAGTGATATAAATTATTTTATATTAAATAGTAATAAATTCAAATTTAAAAATGTTATTTTCCATATGGACTATAAAGTAATAGAATTATTAGCAAATTATGGCCTTCCAGAATATCAAGAAGCAATGATTTCAATATTAATGAATAAATTAAAACATTCTTTTGATAAAGATAAAGATTTTGAAATAATAGCACAAAGAGCTAAATGGAAAAGAAGAATTGCGGAATTAAAATTAGCATTATCAAAGGAAGAAGTAACTAATAAATCAAGATAGAAATTGTTAATCAACCTAAACAAATTTAAAAGTATTGCTAATATATCACAATTATTTTATATATAAATATTAAAAACTTGTCTTAAATACCTTTAACTAACTAGAAATAGTTAGTTTTTTTATACTAGAAAAATAAGTAATAACGATGTTTAAGATACAAATTAACAAGAATATTAAAAGTAGGATTTTCATCCTACTTAATTTATAATATCAACGATGAGTACTATTTTTTCTAGCATTATTTATTATATCTTCTAATGAATACAAAATTCTCATTTGAAGTATACCATGTTTTCTTTTATTTATCCTATCTAAGGCATCATCTAAACGATAAGACATAACATTTTCGTTCAATTCTACATTGTCATAGCTTTCATATACTGGATTAGCACAATCATATATCTTTCTTTCACTCATAGCATCAGCTTTTAAGAATGACCAATTATAATAGTTTCTATCATTTATATTCCATGTTGGATCCATATAAAACCATCTAGCTACATTACTTTTTTCATCTATCAGTTTAACAACATTCCAAGCATGTCCAGAATCTAAGTTATTACTATAAGCTAAACCACCTAAACAACGACAATCAATTTGCATAATCGGATTATTTAAAAGTACCATAAAGGCTTCCGCAATTCCTTCACATACTCCTTGCTTATTTATTAAGGTATTAGCCGCTTTATATGAAAAGTCTGTATCAACAAAAGTCATCTTGCCGTTTGGTGATTTTGGAGTATCTGTATATATAAAGTTATCTACAAAGTACTTCATTAATACTAGAATTTTTTGATCTGGAGCAAGACTACAATTTATTAAATCTTTCAATTCAGTATTCAATATTTTATAAGCCGTGCTTTTTAGGAATAAAGCATCTTTTAAAGTATATAAATTGGATTCAAAATAATCAACTGTACCATCTCTCTTATATGTAAATCTTAAATCAAAAGGAAGACTTCCATCTTTTGTTTCAACATCTTTTCGTAAAAAGTATAAATTACTAGCATCTGCTCTTTCCAAATTGTTATGCCACATAACATATTGAAGAGGTATTACCGTTTTACAATTTAAGTTGGATAAATCTAAATAACTACGATCTTTTAATTCACCATCTGGCCATAAAGTAATACTTTTAGTTCTAAAATTCACTTTAGACATAATCTCTTTGGCATATTCAAAGTATTTATCAAACTCTATATTAATATGGAATTCAATATTAGGATTATTAGAACTTAACTCACTTAAGTATTCCATAAATTCTTTTTCATTAGTTGGTTTGATATCAATTAATAATCTTATTACTTTGGCATTAGATGCACTTGTTATTCTAAATTTGTTATTTTTATTTAACTCGCTTACTTTGATATTTATACAATTTTCTTTATTCTCTCTTAATCCACTAAATTGACCACTTTCACTAACAATTCTCATATTATTCATTTATTATCACCTAAAAAATTATATCACATTTTCACTCACAAAAAAATGTACAATGATAATTATTAAGTTAATTTGTGTACACATTGCAAATTTAAAACAAATAGTATATAATAAAAGACATTTATAGGGGGAAAAACATATATGCTAAAAATATATCGAGCTATTGGCGATATAGACGGAATCAAAATCGAAGATCATATTGATTTTATAAAAGGACAATATGATACTGGATTAAATGGTTTCGGACAAGTTGGATCAGGAAACTATAATGTATTTAGAGCAAATTATGAATTACAATCACTAGACAGCTTTAAAGATTATCTTCAAACTGTTAAAGAAATAGATGGTTATGTAGAAAATTTTGCATTTTGGAATCCAGTAACTTATAAAAAACTTGAAATATTTAAAAACGTTCCCAAAACTTTTGATTCTTATGAAGAACATAGACTAAACGAAGAAGGAATAATACTATTTACAAACTATGTTCGTTTGATTCATCCAAATAATGATTCAGTTCAAAAAGTATTCGGAAGGCATCCAGAAAATGGAATGTATTTAATTATGCCAAACGCTTCATTTAGTATGACCAAACATACATCTTTTAATGGGAACATTACAGAAAACTATGAAGTATTACAAAGCCAAAGCCTAGGAAAACAATTATTTTTAACTAAAATGAATAGAAAGATTTAGTAACTATATTTTTATTCATACATATAAAAAAACTAACAGAGATGTTAGTTTTTTTGATAAACTTTAAATAATTATATTTTATTACCACTATTTATGTGTTCCTTGACGTTGTTGATGATATAAAGTAGACCATTCATTGTATAATTTTCTAATGGCTACTTGTTTTTTAGCTTTTTGATAAAGATCTTGAAGATTCAAACTTTCACATGCTGCAACGATTTCTTCAGCAGAAAAACTACCATGTCTAGAATCATCTAAATATCTACCAATAATATCATGACCTATATCTAAAAGTCTTCTCATTTCTTCACTATCACCAAGTGTCTTTAAAACTTCTTCCTTAAACTCTTCAGGATATTGCATAAATAAACTCCCTTTTATCCTAATTTACCATTTTTAAACTACTATTATTTTTGTAACATATTTAGTAAATTAATCTTAAACATATCACGTTCTTTATTTTCTTTTGAAATCATAACACCTTTATATGCTTTAAGTTCTGTTCTATGACCTTCTTCTAAGATACCATCACTTGTAACAATATTTGTTAATAATACGATGTTTTTATCTTTATAAACTGTATAATGAAGGACAATCTCACCATGAACTTTAACAAACATATCATCCGCTGGTAAAATTAATTCATATGATTTCATATTATCTTTCTCGCTTACAAGTTTTCCTAAGAATTCACCGTCACGAAGTTGTGGGTAATAAGTAAATTGAAGTTTCTTATAAGCAAGCATGTTATATTTTCTTATAGAACGTTCCTTTTTACGAAACTCATTTTCATTTTCATATTCGAAAATATAATTTTTTTGTTTCATATTCAACCACCCCTATTTTGGATACCCCTTCTATCCATTTCGTTATAAATTATAACACACTTTACATAATTTGTCAAATATTTTCTATATTTATATAGAAATATCATTTTTATTGCAAATTTAAACTTACACTTTTTTACTGTAAACCATAAAAAAAGACTATTTAAATAGTCTTTTTATTTATCAAACATTTCATTTAATTCATCTTCATTGATGATTTTAATACCCAAAGTTTTAGCTTTATCATACTTACTTCCTGGGTTTTCACCAAGAACTAGGAAGTCCGTCTTTTTAGAAACTGATTCTGATACTTTACCACCTAAAGACTCTATTTTATTTCTAAATTCATCTCTTCCCATACTAAGTGTTCCTGTAATTACAAATGTTTTATTACTAAATTCTTCTTTTTCGGTATCATTACCTAGATAATTCATATTAACACCATGTTCTTTAAGTTTATTAATTACTTCCATATTTTTATTATCTTCAAAATAATCTCTAATACAGATAGCGATTGTTTCACCAATATCTTTGATGTTAACAAGTTCATCATATGATGCGTTTATTAAATTATCAAGTGTCTTATATTTTTTAGCTAGCATCTTAGCTGTTCTTTTTCCAACATTTTTAATACCTAAAGCACAAATTAGTCTTTCAAGAGAATTTTCTTTACTATTATTAATACCATCAATTAAATTAGATATACTCTTTTCACCAAAGCCTTCTAATTCTTTTAATTCATCATGATATTTATATAAATCATAGAAATTAGAAATATCTTTTAAATATCCCATATTATAGAAGTCTTCAATAATCTCATCCCCAAGACCATCAATGTTCATGGCGTCTCTTGATGCATAATAAATAAGTCTTTCAATATTTCTTGCAGGACAATGAATATTAGGACAAAAATGATGAGAATCTTTTTTTATTAATTTCGTTCCACATATTGGACAAGTATCAATCATTTTAAAAGGAATACTATTATCACTTCTTCGATCAAGTTTTACTTCAACAACTTCTGGAATGACATCTCCAGCTTTCCTAATTGAAACAATATCACCTATTCTTACATCCTTTTCAATACAATAATCTTCATTATGCAAAGTTGCTTTTGATATTAAGGAACCCGCAACATGAACAGGATCAAAAATAGCATTTGGTGTAATTTTACCAGTTCTTCCAACCGTAAATTTGATATCTCTTAATGTTGTTAATACTTCTTTAGCAGGAAACTTATATGCAATACCCCATTTTGGTACACGTGATGTATATCCTAATTTTTCTTCATCAGCTAAATCATTTACTTTTAAAACGACCCCATCAATCTCAAATGGTAAACTATCTCTTATCTCACCAATTTCTTTAATACAAGATATTATTTCTTCTCCAGTATAAGCTACTTTATTCAATTTATAATTAGTTACAAAACCAAGTTCTTTTAAAAACTCTAATGATTCCATTTGGGTTTTAATACCATAGTCACTAGGATTGGGAATAAAATATGCCATATAATCAAGATCTCTTTTAGCTGTTATCTTACTATCTAGTTGACGAACAGAACCAGCTGCGGCGTTTCTTGGATTAGCAAATAAGTTTTCTCCCTTATCTTCTTTCTCTTTATTAGCTTTTTCGAATGAATGTTTACTCATATAGATTTCGCCACGAACTTCTATATCAATATCTTTATTTAACTTAAGAGGTACTGATTTTATGGTTTTAACATTTAAAGTAATATCTTCTCCAGTTACACCATCACCACGAGTTGCTGCCCTAACAAGTATTCCATTTTTATATAATAATGAACCAGATAGTCCATCCATTTTAGGTTCAACGGTATATGTTGGGTTCTTAACAACTTTTTTAACTCTCTCATCAAAAGCCATAATTTCTTCTTCATTAAAGATATCATCAAACGATAACATTGGTGTATTATGAGTTACCTTTTCAAATTTTGATAACGCTTCCCCACCTACTCGATTTGTTGGAGAATCATCTCTTTTTAGATTAGGATACTTCTCTTCTAAGGTTAATAATTCTTTATAAGCATCATCATATTCTTGATCCGTTATTGTAGGATTATCAAGAACATAATATTCATAACTCGCTTTATTAATTAAATTAACTAATTCTTCAATTCGTTTTTCTATTTCCATAAGTCTTTTGGATATACTCCCTTATCAACTAATTTTCTTATTTCTGATACAACATATTCTTTATCTTCACGATATGTTACACCTAACCATTTATCAACTGATTCTAATACATGAACATTAATACCATTTCTTATTTCTTCAAATACAACATCAGGGATTAAATATTCACATTTTAACATATTATCTTTATTATCTTCAAAGAATTTAGGGAATCCCTTTTCAAGAGTATCAAAAATACGACTTGTAAAGCCAAAGAAATTCATAGATACTAAACTATTAGGTTCAACTTCAAAGGAATCACTTCCATCAAGAGGAGATGCAATAATCTTATCTTCTACTTTCTCAATAGAACTTTCAGTAATATTTGTTAATAATCCATCTTTGCTTTCACATACACCACGTTTAACACTACCATTTTCTGTCATCGTATTAATAACTCTAAATGATACCATTGCATAATCATCATTATTACTATTATCAAAATATTCTTTAATTTTCATATAAGCATCACGTCCATAGAAATCATCTGAGTTAATCATTACAAAGTTACCATTAACATGATCTTTACAAGCTAATACTGCATGAGCAGTTCCCCATGGTTTTTCACGTTCACTAGGAACATTTACACCTTCTGGTACATCATTAATTCTTTGGAAGGCATATTCAACAGGAATCTTACCTTCTATTCTTTTTCCAACAGTGTCTCTAAATAAATCATAAATTTCATCTTTAATTAAAAATACAACTTTTGTAAAACCTGCTTCAATAGCATCATAAATGGAATAATCAATAATAAATTCTCCATTTGGACCTACTGGTTCTACTTGTTTAAGACCTCCAAAACGACTTCCCATACCAGCCGCTAAAATAACTAATGTCAAATCTTTTTTCATATAATCTCTCCTTTTCTTATTTTAACACGTTTTTTTGAGTAATTTCATCAAATTCTTTTTCTAAATTTTGTACAATATCACCATTCGCTTTAACTTGTGATATAAATTCATCTATTTTACTATTAATATTTATATTTTCTATTGGATATCGAATCCTAGGAAAGTTTGATGGATCATTATTTGTACTTAAATATATCTTTTCAATCTCCTCATCAGTATATCGATTATTATTAAACGGATATTCAACAAATACACTTAATTCATCATTATAAGTTTCAATATAAATATAATTGCCTACTTTTTCAGTAATAAACCTATTTAAAAGTATTGTGATATCTCCATCACTACACTCATATTTATCTTTTAAATATTCAATCATTCCTTTAAAAGATAACTGTTCCATCTCTTTATTAAATTTAAAGTATTCATGAAGATTTAATTGTAATGCTACGGAATTATACTCAAATTCACTATATCCAGTTTCCGAAACATCAGCTGTTAATGGCATTTTCCCATCTTTTGATAAAAATCTTTTTATACCACATATAACTCGAATAAATACATCTTTATCGATTTTTTGATTAAATAACTTGCTAACATCTACTCCAAAAGATTTACTTAACGAATCAATATCTTGCCTATCAATATGTAAATCTCTAACACCTTTTGGAAAACCTTCCGTATCTTTCAAAGCTTCATCATATGATAAAAATAAATATTCAAAATCTCTTATTCCTCTCTTAGTATATGGTTTTACTGAATCCCATGTTGGATCTGACATGCATACAAACTCAACACCATATTTATCATCTTTTATATGACCAATTATTCGAGCATGATTAGTATCCAAAAGATGGGAGCCCATTTCTCTATGTTCAGAAGCAGATAATACAGAATGTTCTAGTACATCTTTTCCCATACCACTTCTTTTTAATAATTCAATCATCAAATTAACATAGCCTACACAAACAATATATGTATTTTGGGGATCTTTTACAATCTCATATATAGACCTACTTTGATAATCATTAGAATTACTTTCCCTATAAATAGCAAAATTAGTTGAAATTATAAAAGCCCCTACATATTTTTCAAGAGGCGATAACTTCTTGTCACCTTTATCTTGTAGACTATAAGCAAGAGTATCTATTTTCTTATCAATCTCAAGCATATCATCAATACTATAATAAATAGAGAATGAATCACTTGGAGATACAACTACTTTATCTCCTAATAATTCTTTTACTTTTTTTAAAAAGTCTTTATTAATCGATCCAATTTTTAATTTAAACAAGCCATTATAATCACTTAAATTTAGTGATGAAATCATATTAATAAAGTTATCTTCTTTATTCTTAATATCCAATGAAATATCTTTATCTTTAAAATAATCTTTGAATCTACTAAGCAATATTGAAATCTCATCAAAATTAGAATTATAACTTATTATATTATCAAAAATCTCTTGATTAAAATTACAACTTCTTAAAAACTTATTATATAAAACAGGTCTTTTTTTTATAAACTCAAACAATTGTTTATCTTGTATCGTAAATTCATATTTTTGAGATATCAAATAATCAAGTAACTGATCAATATCATATAAAATATATTCATATCCTTTAGAAAAAATATTATGAACATTATTAATATCTTTCTTAAATGGATATAAAATATCAATTGAAGAATATACATCACTTTTATATGAATAATTATCTAAATCAAATTTACCTTCTTCACTTTTAGCTATCATTTTTTTATCTATTGCATTTTTCTTTTCTAATTCTTCACTATTACTCCAATCCTGTAATGATAAAATTGAATTAAAAATATCAATTGAACAATTATGTTCTAATAAATAATCCATAATTCTTACTCTTGCATCAAAACTAATTTGATTCACATGTTTGAGATAATTATCAATAGCCTCTTTGGGATTACTTTCAGCAAACATAGTAACAAGTTTTACATACAAGTCATCTAATTGTGAACTAATTTCAGGACTATCATCAACCTTACTTTGTTCTCCAAGTCTTTCTATCTCATTAATTATTTCATTTTCAGTCATTTTAACCTCTTTTTTTATTCATCGATTTTATGAAGACTTGGATGATTTTTCATAAGCATCTTAATTCCATATGGCATCTTAAATGCAACTTTAACAATACTCTTTTCAACACTTATAATCTTACCAGTTCCAAAGTTATCATGATAAACATAATCACCTTCATGATAGTCACTGTCTTCATCACTCATTAAATTTAATACTTTCTTTGGTTTCTCCGTCTTTTTAATATATTCATCATTTGTACCAATAACATTTAATAAGTTTGGATCTATTTCTTTAATAAAACGACTTACAGGATTAAATTGTTCTTGTCCATATAATAAACGACTACGGGCATTAGTTAAATATAACTTTTCTCTTGCTCTTGTTATGGCAACATAACAAAGTCTTCTTTCTTCTTCAATTTCACTACTTGAGTTCATACTATTCATATGTGGAAATAATCCTTCTTCAAGTCCTGTTATAAAAACATTGTTAAACTCTAGTCCTTTTACTGCATGAACGGTCATTAAAGTTACTCTATTAGTAGAATCCATTATTTCCGTATTATCACTTATTAATCCAACTTCATATAAGAAATCAGGTAAAGAAATAAGTCCATATTTATCTTCAAAAGCTTTAGTAATAGACTTAAATTCCTCTAAGTTCTCTAGTCTTGTTTCGGCTTCAACACTACCTTCTTTTTCTAGTTCTTCACGAAGACCACTTCTACTTAAGACAAGTTCAACTAATTCAGTAAGTGATAAATGTTCCATTTCTTTTTGAATATCTAAAATCATATTTTTATATTGTAATGGTTTACCTGATGTAATCGCATCAAAAATACCAACGTTTTCTTCTTCACTTTTAAGAATAATATCTTCCATAGTCTTATTACCAATACCTCTTTTTGGAGTATTAATACTACGTAATAAACTAATATTATCTCTTGGATTATTAATTACTTTTAAATATGCTAGTAAATCTTTAATTTCTTTTCTTGCATAAAAGTTTACAGCACCAATAATTCGATATGGAATATTACGTTTTAAGAAAACATCTTCAAAAAGTCTTGATTGGGCATTAGTACGATATAAAATAACAATTTCATCAAGGGAACAAGTTTTACTTAATTTATCTATTTCATTAGCAATAAAATCAATTTCATCTAAACCATTTTTAGCTCGATAATATGTTACTAACTCTCCTTCTCCTTTAATTGATTCAAGTTCTTTAGGATGACGTAAATTATTGTTTTTAATAACCGAGTTAGCAGCATCCAAGATATTTTTTGTACTACGATAATTTTTCTTTAAAATAATTGTTTTACATAATTTATAATCTTTTTCAAAATTTAAAATATTTTTAAAATTAGCTCCACGGAATCCATATATTGCTTGATCAGAATCACCAACAACACATATATTTTCAAATCTTTTGGCAAGCATCTTTGTTAATATATATTGAGCTTCATTAGTATCTTGATATTCATCAATTAAAATATATTTATATCTTTCTTGATATCTTTCTAAAATATCTTTATTTTCTTTAAATAGTTTTATTGGAAGAAGAAGTAAATCATCAAAATCAACTGCGTTATCATTTACTTTTTCTTTTTCATATTCTTTGTATACATCAATAACCATTTTTTCAAAATCAGTATTAGCGAATCGACTATAATCTTCACTAGATATTAAATCATTTTTTAAACTACTAATTTTATTATGAAAAGCTTTTGGTGAAAACTTATTACTATCAATATCTAATCTTTTTAAAACCCTTTTAATTGCTGTTATCGAATCTTCAACATCAAAAATAGCAAAATTATTATCTAAGTTTAAATAATTATTATTTTCTCTAATTATCTTTAAGCCAAAAGAATGGAATGTTGATATTTGCATATTATAGGCATCACCACCTATAAGTTTAATAACACGTTCTTTCATTTCAGCTGCTGCTTTATTGGTAAATGTTATTGCTAAAATATTATAGGGACTAATCCCATTTTCTATTAAATAAGCAATTCTATTAGTTAATACTTTTGTTTTACCACTACCTGCTCCTGCCAGTACCAAAAGAGGCCCTGTTAAATATTCTACTGCTTCTTTTTGTTCTTCATTTAAATTTGTTAAATCCATAATTCTACCTCTATATTATTATACTATATAACAACAATAAAAAGAATGACTATTGTCATTCTTTTATCAAATATTTGTTATTCTTGGAGATGTAAATGTTTCTTGGTTTATTACCTTATAACTTAAATATATTTTATTATTATTAGTACTATTTCTAACTACATTATTATAACTATCAACTATCTCAACAATTTTTCGATTAGCATCTTGTACTAAATTGTTAAAAGTATCAGAACAAGCTGAAACTATTGACTTTAAATCACTATCAACATTTGTAAAATTATCTTTAATATTAGTAAGTAATTGTTCATGAAGAATAGCTTCATAATTAATTTTAGAAAGTCCATTTGCCATTCCATTTAAAGAACTAATAAGTGATTTCAAACTACTTCGAAAGTTATCTACATCTTTTACAATATTATTTATTGCTGCTTCTGCTTCACTATAAGTCATACTTCCTCCTTATGCTTCTGATAAATAATTAAATATATTAATACCTAATAGCATCTCAAAACCATGTCCATGACCTTCCCAACCTTCATGACTATTAGCAAAATCATCATTAATATCATGTACTTGATTTTGATCTAAATATTCTCTTGCTCTTGCTTGAAAGTCATCACTATTACTATAAAAAGATACATTATCACCTAATCCATTTTCTTTTAGTTCACGAATAGTCTTAATAGCTGCTCCACCAAATTTATCTCTATTAGCTTCAACCATTATAATTTCAATGCCTGCTAAATTTTGATAATTATCAATAAAATTTCTAGTTTCATCAAATGAATAAGATGCTGAATTAACAGTAACAATCTTTTTATATAATCCTGGATAATTAGATGCTGTTTTAAATGCTGCTAATCCTCCTAAAGAATAACCTACTATCGAATTATTTAATTCATTACTTGTATTATGACCAGAAAGATAACTACATGTTCTTGTTATACCTGATACAACGTGAGGCATATTAGCAGAACTATCATTACCATAACCAACAGCAACCATTGTATTTTTATTAATTGACATTCCTTCTAAAGAATTAGGAACTCTATTTGTTCCTGTTCCACACATAACAGTAATAGTATTAGTAATATCTTCAAAAGTAGTATCATCAGATATAAAAAACATACAATTCATTGAACCATTTAGTTTTCCATTAACATAATTTTCAATTTTATGACTTTTAACATTATAACGATAAATCATCCCATCTATTTCATATTCATATGCATTATTAAAATATACTTTACAACCATTTCTTTCAAAAATACTTCGTAATTCTTCTTCTGTAATCATTCTTATTCCTTTTTCACCATTTTGATATCCAAAGAAAAATTCTATAGCGTTTTTTATTTCACGAGAATCTTTTGTTGTCGCAATATCTTGATCAATTTGGGCTTTATTATCTTCAATTAAATCTAATAATAATTGTTTTGAATATTGATAACTATTATTTAAATTATTTAATCTTTCAACCATTGTATTTATCTTACTAGCAACATTTAAAATATTACTACTAGTATTTGGAGAAAAAGAAAAATTATGACCTTTAAGAGATTCCAAACTTGTTTTAATATCACTAGTTGATACACAAGCACTATTTATTTCTTCACCAACTGATACTAATTCTTTTGTATTAAAACTAATTGTTCCCATATAATCACCATATAAAGTATATCATATTTTAAATAATAAAAAAAAGACAAAAGTCTTTTTAATAATCACTATTAATATAATATTTAACACTTTCTACTAAAGCTTCTAAATATTTATCTTGTTCATTAATTAAAGCATCTAAATTCTTTTTACTTGATATAAATCCCATTTCAACTAAATAAGCTTCTGTTCCATAATTTTCTTTATAATATGGATTAGCATCATATTCTGGATTTCTTCCATCTACAAAAGCTTTAGTTATAAAACCACCTGTTTCACGAATGAAATAATAATATGTTGTATTTGGTTGTTGATTATAATATTCCCATCCCTTACTTTTAGCTCTTCTACTTGATGAATTAATATCACTTTGAGTAAATACTCTAACATATGCACCATTACTTATACGATTAATTGTATTTGGAGAATAACCACAACTTGTTCTTGTAGCAATATTATCAGCTAAATTTTTGGCCATATATGGATTATCACCATATGCCATATATATTTCAACTCCATTTGCATATTTATCACCACTATTTTGATGAAGAGATAACATTAATTTAGCTTTTGCTTCATAAGGTATACCAACTCTTGAATTAACACCATATGTTTTAGGATTAACATCACTTTCTCTTGTTAATTTAACTTTTAAGCCAAGATTTTCTAATTCTTCTTTTAATAAAAGAGCATATTTCAAATTAAAATCAGCTTCATGATATTTACCATTTACAGCTCCCGGATCAATTCCTCCATGACCAGGATCTAATATAATATCATATACTTCATCTGGTAATTTACTTCTAGTAACATCAATTTTTAAAAAATTATATTCCATAAAATTATCAAAAACAAAGTCTATTCTATTATTATATGTATTACCTTTATCATCTTTTTTAGTTATCGTATAATATTCAATATTAGAAAAATTAGTTTTATTTTTAAAATGATGATATTTATTAACATCTTCTCCTTTTTCATTTTTCGTTGTCTCTTTTAATAATAATACATACTTTCCAAGGGGAATTGTATCTAAATTAATACCTGAATTAATATATTCATTTGTTACATAATAATTACCATCTTTATATAAAGGATATACATACTCATGTTCATTATTTTTTAATACTAATTTAGGATTATCTAAACTAGTTTCAAACTTGATATTTAGATGTTTTCCATATCTAGTATATTCAATAATATCAATGAAACTTTCTTTTTCTGTTTTTAATAAAGTTTCATAATATGGATTATCTATCTTTTCACTTCCACAACCTATAATAAAAAAAGAAATTATCAATAATAATATAATCTTCTTCATAAAAACTCCTACTTTTTAATTATACATCAAAAAAGAAGAAAAGAACATTTTTCTTCTAATTTTCCTGGAATGTATAATCTTTTAATTCTCTTGGGATGTCATTAGATTCCATTTTTTCAGAGAATTGTTTACTAACATAACCTTCATCTCCATTATATCTAATATGAAACCATTTATCTGTCTCATCAATAACTACAACTTCCGTATTTTTACCAAGTTCACAAATAATATTGTCTTTATTATCAGTATAAGGAGATGTTCTAAAATTAACCTTATTCCCAGTAACAACAGCTCTAGTATTTTCTTTACTATAAGCATTTCGCATTTCTTCTTCGCTATCGTACCAATCTAACATTTCTTCATCCATAAATCCTGTTTCAACATTACCTTTTTTATTACGATAAGAAACAATATACCAAGTTTTTTCATTATCAAAATCAGGTGTATCAGTAAATCCTAAAACATGAACATAAGTTCCTTCAGGGGCTTTTGTTAATACCTCACCATTTGGTGTATCACGAACTCTAACACCAGATTTTTTTACTCTTGCAAAACCACTACTTTCATGAATAGTAAATCCTAAATTATCATCATTACCAGTTTTTTCTAAGCAATTTTTATTAATATAACCAACATGAGCTTCTTTTCCATCTTTACGATAACATAATACAAGAGCATATTGGTCATCTTCACTTAAAGTATCTAATACTTTAACTAAATATCCTTCTTTAACAGACATAACACGAACATTAGGATTTCCTTTTTCTCCTAATAAAGATCCACCATTTATAACAACCATATCATAACCTTTAGGATATGGTGATTCTTCTATATTATCTATTTCTCCTTCTGGATTTAAAAGATAATCTATTGATTTATCATCAAGAATTACTTGATCATTAAAATTATTAGATACATTAATTGCATCCGTACACATCTTAATTAAATATTCAACTTGTTCAATTACTTCTTGATATGGAACATTATATGGACATGCTGATTTACCATTAGTAATATTTGTTAAACCCTTTTTTAATTCACTTAAAGCTAAATCTAAATATTCTAAACCATTTGTAACACTATCAGTATTAATTGTCATTAGTATCACCTTTTTTTCTTTCATTTTCTATTTCAGCACTAATTTTACTATTCAAGATATTAATATTACCTTTAACAATACTTATATTAGAAATTAAAATAGAAAGGTTATCTAAAATTGCATCTGTTATCATATTATCATTATCTACATATATTAATGAATTAGCTTTAATTAAATATTCAGATGCTTTACTAAGATTACTAATAGTTTTATTATTTTCACTTATCGATGACATAATACACCTTACCCCAAAATATTAATAGTATCTTTATTTTCAAGATTTGCTTGATCATACATACCATTAATCTTTTTTATATCACTAATAATACTATCAATCATTGAATTAATATTACTACCTGTACTAACTAAACAATTATTTATAAAACCTTCTATATCTTCCTTTTTACTTCCTTCATAAGACGTAAGTGATAAAGTTTCCCCATAACAAGTTTCAATATTTGTTTTAATTGCCTCTAAGTTAGTAATTACATTATTTACTGAATCAAAATTAACTTCTATATTCATTTTTAACTCGCCGCCTTATATTTATCTAAAAGAGAATGAATTTGATTTAAAACATTTTCAATCTCTTCAACACTACTTTTTTCTACTTTTCTCATTTCTTCAATTTTACTATTAGTATTACTAATAAAATTATCTGTCGTTCGATCTTTCCAACTAGAAGTAATACCATTAATAATATATTCAAGTTTCACTATTTCACTATTAACAATAGAACTTTTATTTGATAAATTAGATAATTCATTTTCAAAGTTACCATTATACTTACGATATATTCCCATAATATCCTCCTACTTAATATTATCAATTTTTACAATATTTATCAACTTATTAACAAAAAAAGAGATTATAATATCTCTTCTACTTCATTTAAAATTTCATTAAATTCTTTTGGTGGATCTACTTCAAAATGAATTCTTTTATTATCACGAGGATTATTAAAATCAATTTCTTTTGAATGTAACATTTGACCAAATGATGGATTAAAACATTTACCATATATAGGATCATTAGTTACTGGATGACCAATATATTTCATATGAACCCTTATTTGATGCGTTCTACCAGTATCAAGAATACATTCTACTAAAGTATGATTTTTAAATCTTTTTAATACTCTAAAATTGGTTCTTGCTTCACGACTATTAATATCTGTAACTATCATTTTTTCACGATCTTTAGGATCTCTCCCAATAGGCGCATCAATTGTTCCTGTATCATGATTAATAACACCGTCAACAAGAGCTAGATAAATTCTTTTAACACTCTTTTCTTTAATCATTTTAGATAGTTTATCATGAGCCCAATCATTTTTAGCAACTAACATAAGTCCACTAGTATCTTTATCAAGACGATGAACAATGCCAGGTCTTAATTTATCATTCGATAAATTATATTTACCTAAAAGAGCATTTACTAAAGTACCACTATAATTACCTGGAGCAGGATGAACTACCATTCCACTTTTTTTATTAATAACTAATAAATCATCATTTTCATAAATAATATCAAGAGGGATATCTTCTCCTTTAATATCAATATTAAAATCAAGTTCATCATTAATATTTATAATATCATCTATTAAAACTTTATAACTTGCTTTTTCAGATTTACCATTAACTAATATTTTACCTTCATCAAGAAGTTTTTTTATTTTGCTTCTTGAAATATCTAAATTACTAGCAAGATAACTATCTAGTCTTATATTATTTTCTTCTACTATTACTTCTTTCATTTCTAAGCTCCTTAAAATAATTAATCACTAATAATATTACACCAATAACAATAAAAGTATCAGCAAAATTAAAAATTGGATAATCATAACCAAAAATTTTAAAATCTAAAAAATCAATTACATGATTATATACAATACGATCAAATAAATTACCCAAAATACCACCATTTATCATAGAAAAAGCAAAACCTTCTAGTTTATTCATATCTTCTTTATTCATATATTTATATATAAAAAATAAAGTTATAACGGTCATTATTATTAATAATATTTGTTTATCTTTTAAAATACTAAAAGCAGCTCCATTATTATGAGCAAGTGTAAGATAAAAGAAATTCTTAATAATTTTAATACTTTCATTAACTTCTAATATTTTTGACATTATTATTTTACTAATTAAATCGATAAAAAAGAATATAAAAGTAATTATAAAATATTTCTTTTTCATAATATCACCATTATCATTATACAATAAAAAAAAGAGTTTTCACTCTTTTTTAAACTAATGTTTTAATTTTTGGAATATCGTCATTAATAGAATTATTAACATATTTACCACTTTCTTCTATATTAGGCATTGTTATTATAGCACCTGTACTTTTAGCAACAAAATATAAGTTTGAATTACTATCACTTATAATATCAAAAGTATCAGTACTTCCTATTAGATTAAATTTTATTAAATCATTTTGGCCAATAACTAAGACATTATCACCAATATCACATAAATCATATAAAACAAGAACATCAACAA
>Ga0247611_10002104_pt1 | contig 33492 bp, 32 predicted proteins | sample 177DNAGHGhighgp2_FD_192422 | JGI IMG/M metagenome (GOLD analysis project Ga0247611, IMG submission 192422) | Sheep rumen microbial communities from Palmerston North, Manawatu-Wanganui, New Zealand - 1770 DNA GHGhigh gp2 | ecosystem: Host-associated > Mammals > Digestive system > Stomach > Rumen... | reverse complement strand
CTTCAAGCGTAGTGACATGGCTGAACTCAGGAGTGCTGTCGAGTTCATGCACCAAATCGCGTATTGGCTTATTCCCGATGCGTGGTAGGCTCTTCTTCAAGGGATAATACTCGACAGTATCGTTTGTTTTCTCCGTCTTAGCCCCACTATAGGGCAACGCCCTCAGGCTTTTTGTTAGATGATGGAACGAGGAGGAATCGTTTGCCTCCAGCATGGTGACGGTCACCTTAAGACCATTGCCGATAGGGTAGTTCTCGATGCACGAGGCTTTGATGCCCGTGCGACCCACGTAGGTCTTGTAAAGGGTGGTCTGGGCCGAGGCATGGCTTCCGAGCAGCAATCCGGCTAATAGTATATATGTCTGAATGTGTTTCATATTATTGTAATGTTTTGATTACTTGTTTCATTCTGTTTAACACCTCGTCGGGGTTGCAATTGTCCTCACAATATACGCGTACACCGTCGGCGGTCTCGACATAGGCGTAATCCTGGTGCTTGGTTGTCTGAATTTCTTGCAACTGCTGTTTCACGGGGTGGGGTAGATTGTTGTGCGCCACAACGGGCATAGGTTGTTCCTGACGTGAGGGGAGCAGTAATACTGCGGTGATTATTGCCACTGCAGCCAGCGCTGCGGCATATTGCCAGATATGGCGTGGCTCGCGCGAAAGTTTTGTATCTGGGATGCTGTCTTGCTCAAGGCGTTGTCTGCCGGCTTGGTGCATCTGTTCTATCAGTTGGTCTGTATCTTTCATAAGAACACGTTAATTGGTTAATTTGTAAATGTGTTAGTCTGAGGCGGAAAGATTCCGTAGTTTCTGTTTTATCCTCGACATGCGGGTCTGCACGTTGGTCTCGCTGATGCCCAACATCTCCCCTATCTCGTCCTGTTTCCAGCCGTCGAGGTAGAGGCGCAAGAGTTTTTGGTCCTTGTCGGGCAGCTGGCGGATGAGGTCGTGCAGCCATTCTCGGTTCTCGCGGTCTAAGCCATTGTCGGGTAGTTCTATTCCTTCCAGTGGTGAGGTCTCCACCTGTCGATGCCGATGCCTCCACCACGATATGCCGGTGTTCACCGCCACACGCCACACCCATGTCACCGGCTTGGCGGTGGGGCGGTAGCGGCTCCAGCCCAGCCAGAGGTTCAGGATGATGTCCTGACGCAAGTCCTCGCAATCCTCCGCTGTGTGGCAGAAGGACCGGCACACACGGTTGATTGCTGCAGAATGCTCCTCGACAAGTGTCAGAAATGGATGTTGTTTCATACCCCCATTAAACGCTAAGAAAAGAGAAAAATCACACTTGAATGCGAAAATTTTGAATGCGTTAATTCGTTAGTCAGACTAACGCGTTAACACATTCAAGATTTTATTCCCAGTATACCACGTCGCGTTCCAACGTATAGTCGGGGTGTTCCGCGCGAATGATACTGCCTTTGGCATCGTACAAGGTGCGGGTAGTTGTTTGTTCTTTGGAAGTGGCTCCGTTGTCCCACTCCTCTGGGTGGCTCGGTCGGCTGATTTCCGTTCTCTCCTTTGGGGTGCCGTCGGGGCGGTAGCTGACGTGGATATCGGTTTCGATGCCTTGCGCCAACAACCTGCCCGACATTTCCATTATACCGCCCTGTGGATTGTAGCGATAGGCAAGCGAGTCGTAACCGCCGTAGCTGTTAATCCTGTAGCGTACTCTGCCTTGTGCATCGTAGACATAACGCTCATCGTAGCCCTCCAGCCCGCGCGAGCCGACCTCGTCGGTATACGTCTGTCGTACCAGACGCCCTTTGTCGTCGTACTCGCGACGGAAACGGCAGGTGTCAGTCTGTTCCTCCACCATTCCTTGCGACGACTCCCTTTCGTAATAGGCATAGTCGCATTGCGTGACATGATGATTGGCATTGCGGACAAGACTGACAAGACGGTAGGTGCAAACGGAAGTGTCAATGGCTGAGCCATCACGGTCGCAGGCAACAAGACGGCAGAGGCCGACCACCCCTTCGGGTGTGTATTCGATGTTTTCAACGAAAAGATGTTTCCACACCATCCGCTGGCTGTCGTTGTCCCAACGGCGTTCCACACGCTGCCATTGCACAAGACGGTTGAGAGAATCGTAAGAGAATTCGGTGCTGTCGGGAATCTCAGAGCGGTGGCGGCTGTAGGTCTGATGGCCTTGGCGGTTGTAGTGGGTGGTCTGTATTAGTTCGCGCTGGCCTGTCGCATCGATGGGGAGCTTGTATTCCCGCACGGAGCGGACATGGTTGGTGACGCGAGTGGGCAGGAAGCGCAGGCAGTCGTTGACCTCGTCGTAACCGCCCGAAGGCTGAGCCACAACCGTCGTTGAAACCAAGAGACAGGGCAGCAATGACACTAAAAAGAATATACAGGTTCTGCGTTTCATAATTGTCAGGTAATAAGTTTATGACTAATAAGATTGTTTCGTAAGTGAAACTATGCCTGTAACAGCCATGCTCCCATCATTCTGGAGATGATATTTGTTACTCTATATTTTGGCGGAGCACTGCGCGACCGTCTTTCTCTACGATAAGGTGATTCTCTCCTTCCGTTGTGGTGACACGATAATAATAGCCATCGTTCTCGAACAGGTAGCATCCCTTTTCTTCGTCATACTTCCCGCCTGTAATGACAAGGTCGGGCTTGGTGTCGGTCTGTTTGCTTCGCCGCCATGATGCATAGCGATAGCTGCCATTGTCCAGGCGGTCGACACGGACACGGTAGTCCTTGGTGACGAAATAGTATCGCAGGGACTCATACTCTTTCAGGCTGATGTGCAACCGACGGTTGCCCACAACGCCCAACAGGTCGAAATGGTCTCCCATCCAACGGTAGAGTTTATAATGGTCGGTGAGAATCTGCTCTAAAGTGGATTCAGGGACATACAGGTTACGGCCGACCAGCTCGAAAAGCCAGTCATAGCCCTCGCCGTTGTTGGTGATGGCATACCAGTCGGGGATTTTGTATTCCAACCCCACCTTGCTCTCCCCATTGGGGAAGACGTTTGCCTCGCAAAGGGAATCGCCCTGTATGTACCATGCGTCCATCCATGCGGCACCCACGGTGTTGCCTTCACGGAAGTAGTCGTATGTCAGATAAATAGTGCCTCCCTTGCTGTCCTGCTGGTGGTGACCCAATGGAGATAATTGGTGGATTTTTAACACTAAGGCCTCCCCGTGGTTGTGGCCCTGGCTGTGTATCCGTCCATCGTCTCCCTTCAGGAGGGTGAAACGTGCAATGTCAGGGCAGGTGCCTCCCTTGCCCGTATTCCAAGTGATGATGCGCACACGTCCGTCGGCAGAGCGGAGGTCGGAAATGTCAAGGCTTTTGGCCGCCTCCTTAAAGGGGTAGTCCATTGCCTTGTCGGGGATGCATCGCAACACATCGGTGATGTTGACATGCAGGGTGCGGCCATCAGGGATTGCCACATTCCCACCGTAACGGCACAACAGACGCTCAACCGAATCTATGCTCACCGTCTTCAACCATGCTGCCACGTCGGCAGCAGTGGTGTCCGTCACGTCGGCATACCCATAATCATCCTCTTCATCCACTATCTCGATGATAGTATCGGCCTCCGAACTTTGTTCCGGGGTCTTCTTCTTATGGCAGGCCGTCATGCAAACCGCAGCCGCCATTATTATGTACATCCATCTTATTCTCATAGGTATATACTTGTTATTCTCACACTTTTACTTCGCCCCAACGGGATACTTATTCAGCAGCAAAGCCTCCTGGCATGTAGACGTTGTGACCGTTTATTACTTGCCCCAACTGTCGCGGTCGAGGCTGCGGTAGGTGATGGCCTCTTGCAGGTGGTGGGGCTGGATGGCGGGACTGCCCTCGAGGTCGGCGATGGTGCGGCTGACGCGCAGGATGCGGTCGTAAGCACGAGCCGAAAGGCCCAGACGGTTCATGGCAGTCTCGATGATGCTGCGGCACTCGTCGGTGAGGGCGCAGTGCTCGCGGGTGAGTTTGCTAGTCATCTGAGCATTGCAGTGGACGCCGGGATGGCCTGCAAAACGGGCTGTCTGGATGGCACGGGCAGCCACGACCCGTTCGCGGATGACGGCACTGCTCTCGCCCTGCTGCATGTTGTTGAGCTGGCTGACAGGCACCGGCGTCACCTCGATGTGCAGGTCGATACGGTCCAGCAGCGGGCCGGAAATCTTGTTCATGTACTTCTTCACCGCTCCGGCGGGACAGGTACACTCCACCGTGGGATGATTGTAGTAGCCACAAGGACATGGATTCATCGCCGCCACCAGCATGAAGGAGGCGGGGTAGTCGATGGTCATCTTGGCGCGGCTGATGGTAACACGCCGCTCCTCCATAGGTTGGCGTAGTACCTCCAGCACCTGACGGCGGAATTCGGGAAGTTCGTCGAGGAAAAGCACCCCATTGTGTGCCAGGGATATTTCACCTGGTTGGGGATTGGTACCGCCACCCACCAGGGCGACATCGGAAATAGTATGGTGCGGCGAACGGAACGGCCGGATGGCTATCAGCGAGTCCTCCTTCTTCATCTTGCCCGCCACACTATGTATCTGGGTAGTCTCCAACGACTCCTCCAGACTCAAAGGGGGTAGGATGGAGGGCATACGCTTGGCCAACATGGTTTTGCCCGAACCCGGAGGACCGATCATGATGACATTGTGGCCGCCTGCAGCGGCAATCTCCAATGCCCGTTTGATACTCTCCTGCCCTTTCACGTCGGCAAAGTCGTACTCGTAATGATTGAGGTGGTTTGCAAATTCGGCGCGGGTGTCGACGATAGTGGGTTCCATCATCTTCTCCCCATTCAGGTGGTCGATAACCTGTTTGACATTCTCGGCTCCGTATACCTCCAGATTGTTGACTATGGCGGCTTCACGGGCGTTCTCCTTGGGGACGATGATGCCTTTGAACTTCTGCTTGCGGGCCTCGATGGCTATGGGTAGGACCCCTTTGATGGGGCGCAGACTGCCGTCGAGAGACAGCTCGCCCATGATGACGTAATGCTCCAGGTCGTCGGCACGCATATTGCCTGCGGCGGCAAGGATACCGATGGCGATGGTGAGGTCATAGGCAGCCCCCTCCTTCCTCAGGTCGGCGGGAGCCATGTTCACCACCACCCGTTTGCCGGGGATGCGCAGACCATACTGCCCAATGGCGGTGGCAATGCGCTGCTGGCTCTCCTTCACAGCGCTGTCCGGCAGACCGACAAGGGTGAAGTTGACGCCCATCTCGACGCTCACCTCCACGGTGACCATCATGGCGTTGACGCCGCAAATAGCACTGCCGAATGTCTTGACTAACATATACTGAAAATTGAGAATTGAGAGTTGAGAATTGAGAATTGGCTACCGCAACTCGGCACCTCTCAATTCTCAGCTCTCAACTCTCAATTAACCTAACTAGATTACTTCAGGCCGAGTTTCTTCTTCACGAGAGGCATGATGTCGTCGCTGTCCTGCGAATAGAGGACAGTGCCGATGCCGGAGTCGAAGATATAGGTATATCCGTTTTCCTTGCCCACCTCTTCGATAGCCTTCTTGGCGCGGTCGACGATAGGCTTGAGCAGGGCTTCCTGACGCTCTTCAAGCAGTTTCTGGGCATTGGACTGACTCTCTTCGATGCGGGCTCTCATGTTCTGGAGGTCGCTCTCCTTGGTCTTGCGAATCAACTCGGACAGCTGGTCTCTCTTGGCGAGATAGTCATTATACTTGGTCTCGAACTCCTTGTTCATGGTTTCCAGTTCGGCCTGAAGGGCCTCCACTTCCTTCTGCAAGGCAGCCTGGGCCGAGTCGCGGCCGGGCATAATCTGCATCAGGTCGTTCGAGTTGATGTGACCGAGTTTGATGTTCTTCTGAGCCATGGCGCTGCCACCGAAAGCCAGCAGGGCCATCATTACTACGATAAATCCTTTTTTCATGTTGTGTTTATCAGTTTTGTTTGTTATTATTATTCATGTTGTTTTACATTCTCTCCTTGCGTTCGGCGGCAGGGGGGGCTTGGCGCTGCTTTTCCTGCTGACCCGCGGCAGATTTCTGCCTGCCTTCACCGGCATTGGGATTGATGCCTCCCTCGGGGGCAGCACCCGGTTTCACGCCCAGCATCTCAAGCACCTGGTTGCTGATGTCGTACTTATCCGCCACATACAGCACGGTGGCGGCACCGGCCTTGTCGAAGACAAAGGCGTAGTTCTTCTCGCGTGCCACACGCTCGATGGCGTTATACACACGGTCCTGCACCGGTTTGAGCAACTCCATCTTCCGTTGGTCGAGATCGCCTCCCGGTGCGAAGCGCTGCTGCTGCAGGCTACGGAGTTCGGCATCCTTGGTGCGTATCTCGTCTTGACGGCGTTGCTTCAAATTCTCCGGCAGCAGATAGGACTCCTGCTGGTATTGCTGGCGCAACTCGTCCACTTCGGCCTGCTTGGCCTCAATTTCCTTGCGCCATTCCTCCACGTACTTGTTCACCTTGTTCAACGCCTGGTTATATTCCGGCACATTCTTCATGATATACTCCGTGTTCACACAGGCATACTTCTGCGCCCTTACTGGGAGGGCCAGCATGAGAAGCGTTGCTATAAGAATCAGTCTGCGCATAGGTAAACGATTGTATTGTCTTTTTGACTGTTAATCCATACTTTGTCCGATGCTGAAGTGCACATGCGAACCACCGATGCCGGTACCGTCGAAACCATAGCCCCAGTCAACACCTATCAAGCCAAACATAGGCATGAACACTCTCACACCGACACCTGCCGACTTGTACACACTGAACGGTTGGAAATCCTTCACATTGTACCAGCTGTTACCGCCTTCAAGGAAACCGAGCAGCCAGATGGTGGCACTGGAGCTCTCGATAACCGGGTGGCGCAGCTCGAGGGTATAACGGGTAAAAATCGATGCACCCTCGTCGGGGCTCAGACGGCTGTCCTCATAACCACGCACCGGGATAATCTCACGGCCATCGTAGGCATAGGCCTGCAAACCGTCGCCACCCACAAAGTAGCGGCCGAAGGGCGAAAGGCCGATTTTCTTGTCGTAATAGCCCATCCAGCCGAAACGAGTCTTGGCGTTCAGCACTAAGTCGCCCACCAGATTCAGCATCCACGAGCCTCTGACATTGATTTTATAGTACTCCGTCCAGTTGAACTTGTCCTGCTCTGTGACATTCTCCACATCCCTGCCACTGATGGCGGTGTAGGGGGGTGTGGCATACAGAGCCACCGACACCTCCGAGCCGCTGCGGGCATAGATAGGTGAGTCGAGCGAATTGCGGCTGATCATAAAGCCGTACGACAAATCGTTGGCCTTGCCGTTGGTGAAGGTCGTGCCGCGGAACAGGGAGTAGTTATTCAGATTGTAGTGCTTGTAGGAAATGGTGTGTGCGACAATGAAGTAATCGTCGGGCCATTTAAGACGCTTGGTGAACGACACAGCAGCACCGCTGATACGCAGATTGCCATACTGCGACTCGCTCTTCTTATAGAAATAGCCGTTGCTGATAAAGTGGTGGTACACCGACACACTGAGCGACTGCGGTCTGCGGCCTCCTAGCCAAGGCTCGGTGAACGAACCGCTGAACGAGTAATAATACGTGCCATTGGTGACCGCATTGATGGACAGCTTCTGTCCATCGCCCACCGGCAGCGGGTGCCATGCCTTCTTGTTAAAGATGTTTCGTACAGAGAAGTTGTTCAACGTCAAGCCTATCTGACCAATAAGCATCTTGTTGCCATAGCCACCCTGCAGCTGTATCTGGCTGGTGTTGCCCTCCTCCACCTTGTACACCACATCCACTGTGCCGTCGTTGGTGTTGGGTTTCACATCGGGTTGGATGGTCTCCTGTTTGAAATAGCCCAACGTGGTCAACTCGCGGTGACTGCGCATCACGGCGTCGCGGCTGAACAGGTCGCCCGGACGGGTATGCAGCTCGCGCAGGATAACACGGTCGTTGGTCATCGTGTTGCCCTCCACCGACACATTGCGGATACGGGCCTGTTTGCCCTCCACTATGCGGATCTCGATATCGATGGAGTCGTTCTCGACACCCACCTCAACAGGAACGGCCTTGAAGAACAGGTATCCGTTGTCCATATACATGGAGCTGATGTCCGTCCCCGAGGGATTATAGCGCAAGTTGGTTTCCAACAGGGTACGGTTGTAGGGGTCGCCCTTCTCAATACGCAGATGCTTCAGCAGAAGGTCCGACGGGTAGATAGTGTTGCCGGAGAAAGTGATATTGCGGAACACGAACTTGTTGCCTTCGTGCAGTCTCACCTTCACTATCAGACGGTCTTCACCCACCTCTTTGCCATCCTCAATACGAGTGGCGGGATAAACGGTATCCCACACCACGCGGGCATCGCGGAAACCATTCTCGTTGTAATAGGTGATGATGCTCTCCAAATCCTCGTTAAACTTCGACTCCTGATATTTCGAACGGCTCCAGAACCCTTTTGTCCAAAAGAAGAACTTCTTGTAATAGTTCACATCGTGGGTATTCTTCATCTGCTGGAGCAGCATGTTGGTGCTTATCTGGCTATTGCCCTCAATAATCAGCGAGTCGATTTTTACCCGGTTGCCGGGTTTCACGTTGAAGATGACATTCACCCTGTTCTCGTTTTTGGCCACGATGGTGTCCTTCTCCACCTCGGTAGTGACGGACACATTGCTATAACCCTTGTCAAGATAGAAGGCGCGGATGCGGTTGCGCGACGTAGTCAGCAGGTTCTCGGTCACCACATCGCCTGTGGCTATATTCATCTCCTCCTTCAACTTGTCGTTGTCGCTTTTCTTCACACCGTTAATCTTGAACATGCTCATTTTGGGGCGGCTCTTCAACACTATCTCGAAGAAAATCACGTCGCCTTGAATACGGGTGACATAAATCTGCACATCCTCGAACAAGCCCTGTTTCCACAGGCGGTCCACCGCCGTAGCCAGTTTGTCGCCCGGCACCCTTATCCGGTCTCCCACCTGCAGTCCGGCAACCAGCAGAACCATACGAGTGTCGTAATTTTCCGCACCCTGGAAAGTGATGCCGCCTATCTCGTAAGTCTTTGGGGTGAGATAGTCAATGTCGTATTCTTGGTTGCCCACAACAACCTGGGCACTGCCCGTAAATGGTAAGCCGAGCAAAAAGAGCAACGGCAGGATAATGAGTATCTTTTTCATTAAACAGTATGTATACTTCTAACAATCAAATCAATATACAACCTACAGCCATCAAGGCCATAAGTCCTTAGGTTTAATATAACTCCACTTTGCATATTTTATTATTTATTGCCCCAAAAAAAGTTATATTTTCTGCACCTTCCCCCTTCCACAGCGGCGGACTGGAGCCTTGTCGTGAGATACGCTTCCCCTGCCCTTCAGGCCTCCTGCGCACATCATGCAGGTCCGCCTTGCAGAAATATGGGATGTAGCTTTCGACACAGGGCAACATCCTAGAGATATTCCTTATCGCAGCAATCATGCTATCAACGACTTGCCACCGTCATTGATTCAATATTTCCTCAATGCGGGCGGGTGGGAAAGTAAGGGTGAGCGGCGACAGGCTGCGCGGGGAGGTGTAGGAATAGACCAACGTGGCTTGGGCGGACACCAGCAGCTGCGCCAATGGGCGGCCGGCATCGGAGAGCAGTGCTTGCTCTACGGCATCGGTCAGTTGACTCTGTGCATTGGCATTGTTTTCGATGTTGAGCATCGCCAGCTCGTTGACCCGGTAAGTGTAAGTCAGCACCCGGTTAACGGAGTCGAACGCACAACTGAGCATCGTTGTGAGGCTGTCGACGGCAGCGGGGCAGTCCCTGTTCACACTTTCGGCTATCATGCTCAACAATAATATCGAGGAATCAGCGGTTTCGATGATGTCGGCAGTATCCGAACCGAAATCCATGTCGTTGTAATAGGTCTCCCACATCCAGGGGGCAATGAACACATCGGCCGAGTCGGTGCGGGAATAGTTGCCATAGCGGTAGCAGAGAGTGACATCGGCGAGATAGGCAGATGTGGCCATTCCTTCAGCTGCGCCTGAAAGAAGGTTTTGTGCCGTGATGCGGCGCACCTCGTCAGTATGGTTGACGATGCGGTCGCGGACAGAGGGCCATACGGTGTCGGGGAAAACATAGGTGTTGGTAACCCTGCGAGCCGCAGTGTCGTAATGCGAAGCTACCAGCATCTGGCCATCGTCGTCCAATTGAACGGGCAAGTCGCCTTGAAGGGTTTGCACCACTTGGGCTATGTAGTCGCGTGCCAGCTGCTCGAGAGGGGGCGAAATGGCGTTCTGAAGGTCGGCAGTGGTATAGTCGTATCGGGCGGAGACGGGCTTGTCTTTTATGCTTAGTTCCACACGGAGGTCGAAAGTGTGGTCGGCAAGGGGTTGGAGTGACCACAGGTCGTGATGGACAAGGTAGTCGAGAATCTGTTTCTGGGTCTGAGGAGTGATGCTCTGGTCGGGGTCGTACCTGAGAAAGAGCTTGACATAGCGGTAGTCGGTGTTCATGAAGACATGGGTCACCGTGAGGTGGCTGGCAGTGTCGTGGTATGGGATGATGCGCTTGAAGGTCTTGACGAGGTCGTAGACGGGTGTGATGTCCTCAACGCCAAGCTTCTGGGCGCGGAGGGGTGACCCTATGGCAAAAAGCAATGCAGCCGCAATGGTGAGCCGCTGTAGCAGTCGTTTCATCCGTACGCCTGTAGATTATGCCTGCGTCACTTGGTCGCCGGTCTTGCCAAAACGGCGTTGACGGTTCTGGAAGTCGTAGACGGCATCGTAGAAGTCTTCGTGGCGGAAGTCGGGCCACAGCTGGTCGCTGAAATAGAGTTCGGTGTATGCCATCTGCCAGAGGAGGAAATTGCTGATACGCAACTCACCGCCCGTACGGATGAGAAGGTCGGGGTCAGGGTAGTCCTTTGTAACAAGATAGTTACGTAGGGTCTCCTCGGTAATGTCGGCGGGCAGGAGACGGCCGTCGCGTGCTTCGACACAGATGGAGCGGAGTGCCTGTGCCACCTCCCAGCGGGAGCTATAGCTGAGTGCCAAAACGAGGGTCATGGCGGTGTTGCCTGCGGTGGTTTCGATGCATTCGAGCAGTTTGGAGCGCGACTTCTCGGGGATGCGGGCGGTGTCGCCGATGGTTTGCAGACGGACATTGTTGTCCATCAAGGTTTTGGTCTCGTCACGCACTGCCTTGATAAGGAGTTCCATGAGTCCGTCGATTTCTTCCTGCGGACGATTCCAGTTCTCGGTACTGAAAGTATAAAGGGTCAGATATTTGACACCGCAAGCGACGGCGGCTTCCACAGCCTGGCGCACGGCGGTCATAGCGTTCTGATGGCCAAAGATACGTTTGTGGGCCTGCTTCTGGGCCCAGCGGCCATTGCCGTCCATGATGATGGCCACATGCTGCGGCACACGCGATTTGTCTATGTCTTCGAGTTTCATTATTTGAATGTGTTTTCTTGTTGACTTATTTGTGTGTTAGTGGGACTTACACATTCACCCATTGCCACGTTCCCACATTCACAGGGTTTATTTTTCGCACACTTTGCCCCGCATCCAGCCGAAAAGCATCTCGGCCGAGAACGAGAGGCTGACGTTGAAGTAGGAATACCAATCGTTGAGCGAGTCGTCGCCCCGCTTAATGCCCGGGGCGTTGACATAGCCGGGGTCCACTTCGCCGCTGCGGTCGGCCAACACGGCGGCCATGCTTCCTCCACCGGTTTCGTTGAGTACCTGGGCGCCCACATAGGTAGTGCTGACATCGTCGAGATAGTCGGTCCAGGTTTTACGCCAGCCATACTCCACCGTGAGGTGCATGTTGGCTGCCAGCCGCCACCGATAGCCGATGCCGAAAGGCATGGAGACCTCGATTAGCTGGTATTTGACACGGTTGGGGTAAGCACGTGAGCCTTGTCCCTCGGTACCGAGGGGCTGAAGGGCATACCAGTCGGTCTGGCCGGAGGAAGGCTGGGTGTACTGCGCCATAGGGTTGAACTTGAATGCACCGAAGCCACAGAAGATGTAAGGTGTGGAACGCTTGTAGGCGGCGGAACGGATGCCGTAGGGGAAGAAGTTGAACTCTGCACGGACAAATCCCTCCATGATTGAGGAGCGGAAACTGAGGTTGCGACGCGCTATATAGTCGGGGTTGCCTCCCTCCACACGGCCATAGGAGGCTCCGAAGGCGAGCAGCCAACGGGTGTCAAAATTGTAGCGTGCTATGAGACCTGCAGCAGGGTTGACCTTGCCGAACATGCTTTGGTTATTGAGATCGCCGAGATAGTTCATCCCTCCGACGGTAATACCCACCTCGCTCCTGTCGAGAAAGTTCTGGGCAGGGAGCGGCTGGACAAGCACTAGAAGGATAGGTAGCAACAACAATCGGCGCATCTCGTAATAGCGTAATATCAGCGTGCTTTGAATCAGAAATCAATCGACCAGCAGATGCTTTCCACCTGCATCAGCAGGTCGCGCTTGGTCCAAGGCTTGTTGCGTGGACAATAGACATAACCCATGAGCATGATGACATTCTTCTTGTCGGGCGACAGGAGGGTGTAGGAGACATAGGGGCCTCCCATAAAATCGCCGAAGGAACGCCAGCAGCCACGTGTCTCGATGCAGTAATTGGAGTCGAAGTCCACTTTGCGGAGAGTAATGGGTGCCAAATAGTTGCCTTGTGCATCGCGGCGGCGTTCAATACCGGTGTAGCTGCCATCGGCATTGCTGGGTACATTGCGTTTCATGATGGTGTCCAGACGGTCGAGGATGTGCTGCTCGTCGAACACGTTCTGATTCTCGTAGGGGAAGACATCGACAAGCACACCGATGCCAAAGTCTTTAGCTTCCTTGCGGATCCAGGCAAAGCCATCGAGCTGTTTGGCGATAGCAAACTCGTTGGAGAACATCAGGCCGAACCCGAACTGCTTGCGGATGGCTTCATTGATTTTGAAATTCTCCATCCCCTTGAATGCCTTGATCACCCTGCGGTGCTCGGCATTGTAGACCTGGTCGAGGATATGGTGCTCGTATTTGCGCAACATGTCGCGCAACGAGGCTTGGTCCTTGACAGCAAAGTCGAACACCACCTGTGGGGCGGCATACTCGTCGATGTGCATATACACTTTGTCGGGATTACCGGGATTGACATCACAGAAGATGATGTTGCGGTGGTTCTGGAACATCTCGGTGTTCTTGTAGGACGAAACCGGGATGTTGACAATGTCGAACATTTTCTCCGGGACAGGCAGTCCTATCTGGGGACGGCCAAAGAGGGAGTCGATTAAGGCCTTGGTCTCACCACGATACACATCTTTGTCAGCCACAATCATCAACTCAAGGGTCTTTCCGGAAGAGCCTTTCTTTTGGGGAGGCTCGGACGATTTGGGATTGCATGCCGTGAGTGTCAATGCCACAAGCAGCATGAGTGGGAGCATCTTTTTCATCTTTACGGGGCTTTATGGGATTTATTTATCATTGTAACGGCACTTGTGGCTAAAAATTGCCCTCCGTCAAAAATATTATCTGGGTGCGGTGGAATACCATGCAAAGAAGTCCTCGATAGCATGGGATATGGGTGTTCGAGGCAACGCAAGGTCGTTAACGGCATGCCCATTGTCGTAGTACTCGCATACCATCAACTGCCGGACGTTGCGTGAAGAGAGCTGTGTGGCGATGCCACAGTGCCTCAGCAGGTCGCCCAACCATCCTGCCAACCGCAGCAATCCATTGGGGAGCGGCAAGACGAGCTGCCGATAGTGGCATACCTTCGCCTGCAGATGGTAAAACTGACGCAAGGAAAGATTCTCCCCAGTGAGGAGATAACGGTCGCCATGATGCCCCATAGTGAGGGCATTCACGATGGCGGTGGCGGCATCGGCAACATGGACGAAACTTTTCCCACCCTTTGGAGAGACCATCAACGGTTTGCGGTACCCGGCAAGCAGGAGGGCACCGGAGGAGGGTTTGGTGTCGTAAGGCCCCACCATGAAACCAGGATTGACGATGACAATATGCCAGTCGGTATAACGCTGCGCTGCCTGAGCCAAGTACTCCTCCCCTTCTCTCTTGCTGCGTCCGTAATACGAACAGCTGAAAGGGGGCTGCATCGGCTCGAGCTCAGTGGCAAGCCGGAACGCTGTGCCATAGCCGATGGTATTGGCGGTGCTGGTATGGACAAGACGGCAGATGCCCATCTGCGACATAAGACTTACTAACCTATGACACAGATGGGCATTGACGGGTAGATAGTCCTCGTAATGGAGGAGCGACATATCGGTGGTGCCTGTGCAGTTGATGATGGCATCGCAGCCTTGTGCGGCACGATACAAATCGTCGTCGTTGAGCAACGAGCCCTCGAAAACTGTGAGCAACGAGGATGACTGAGGGAAATCCCCTGTATGCAGCTGGGCAGGGTTGCGTACCAAGGCATGCACTTCGGTCCCTTGCTCCAGCAAAATCCTCAACACATTATGGCCCAGAAGGCCATTGCCACCCAATAACAGTACTGTCATATCATCCGACATTGCACCCTGGAGTGACCAACTGGCTTGGAGACACCAGGATGAGGCGGCCGTCCTTGTCCTCGGCACTGAGAATCATACCTTGACTTTCGACACCTTTCAGTTTGCGCGGAGCGAAGTTTGCAATAAAGCACACCTGCATTCCCACCAGTTTCTCAGGCTCGGGATAGTACTTGGCTATGCCGCTGACAATGGTACGGGTACCCATGCCGTCTTCAATCTTAAACTGCAGAAGTTTGTCGGCCTTGGGCACCTTGGTGCATTCCAGCACCGTGCCCACACGGATGTCCATCTTGCCAAAGTCTTCGAAAGAGACCGTCTCTTTCACTTGGTTGGGCTGCCAGGCGTTGAGCTCGTTCTGACGCTTGGTCTCAAGCAGTTTGTTCACCTGTGCCTCGATGGTGGCATCGTCTATCTGTTCGAATAGGAGTTCGGGTTTCTCAATCACATGGCCCTCCATCAGCAGGTTGGCGTTGCCTGCATGCTGCCATCCCATGGCGGGCAGATTCATGATGCGGTGCATCTTGTCGGCCGTGAAGGGAATGAACGGCGCACAAAGGACTGCGAGATTGGCACAAATCTGCAAGGAGAGGTTGAGGACTGTAGCCGTACGCTCGGGATCGGTCTTTATCAGTTTCCACGGTTCGGTGTCCGTCAAATACTTGTTGCCCAAACGGGCCAGGTTCATCATCTCGGCCAATGCCTCGCGGAAACGGTAGTTCTCGATGCTGCGTCCCACCTTTTCGGGGTAGGTGGCCATCTCCTTGATGACCTCTTGGTCAAGCTCGTTCCAAGCACCGTGAGCAGGGACTTTGCCACCGTAGAACTTGTGGGTGAGCACCAGTGTACGGTTGACAAAATTGCCGAGGATTGCTACCAACTCGGAGTTGTTCTTCAGCTGGAAGTCTTTCCACGTGAAGTCGTTGTCCTTGGTTTCAGGCGCATTGCTGCAAATGGTGTAGCGCAGCACATCCTGTTTGCCGGGGAACTCCTTAAGATACTCGTGCAACCAGACAGCCCAGTTGCGCGAGGTGCTTATCTTGTCCCCTTCAAGGTTGAGGAACTCATTTGCCGGCACGTTAGCGGGGAGGATATAGCTGCCTTCGGCCTTAAGCATAGCGGGGAAGATAATGCAGTGGAACACAATATTGTCCTTGCCAATGAAGTGCACCAGCTTGGTGTCCTTGTCCTTCCACCATTTCTCCCAGTCATCGCCTTTCAGCTGCTTGGTGAAACTGATGTAACCGATGGGGGCGTCGAACCATACATACAGCACTTTGCCCTCGGTGCCCTCGACAGGCACTTTCACACCCCAGTCGAGGTCGCGGGTGACGGCACGAGGTTGAAGACCAGCATCAATCCACGATTTGCACTGGCCATACACATTGGTCTTCCAGTCGCCCTTATGCTGCTGCAGAATCCATTCGCGCAGCCAAGGTTCATCCTGGTCGAGCGGGAGGTACCAATGCTTCGTCTCGCGCATCACAGGGGGATTGCCGCTGAGCATCGATTTGGGGTTGATCAGGTCGGTGGCATTCAAGGAGGTACCACAAGCCTCGCACTGGTCGCCATAGGCGTGGTCGTTACCGCAGTGAGGGCATGTGCCTGTAATGTAGCGGTCTGCCAAAAACTGATGAGCCTCCTCATCGTAATACTGCATCGAGGTCTTTTCGATGAATTTGCCCTCGTCATACAGTTTCTTGAAATAGGCAGAAGCCGTAGCATGATGCTCCGGACACGAAGTACGGCTGTAGATGTCGAACGAGATTCCCAACTCGGCGAAAGAGTCTTTGATAATCTTGTGGTAGCGGTCCACGATGTCCTGTGGAGTCACGCCCTCTTTGCGGGCCTTGATAGTGATGGGCACACCGTGCTCATCGCTGCCGCCAATGAACATCACATCCTCGCCTTGGGCGCGAAGATAGCGCACATATACATCGGCAGGGACATAGACACCTGCCAGATGTCCGATATGGACAGGTCCGTTGGCATAAGGCAATGCCGAAGTGACAGTATAACGCTTATATTGCTGGTCTTTTTCGCTGTATGTCATATTTGATTAGTTCTTGTATGTGTAAATAATCTCAGTATCACCAATCTTCTTGGTGGGGTAATGCTTGTCGTTGTATTCGTAGCGGTATTCCTCAAACGTGTCTTCCGGCTGGCGTAAAAGCTCTTGGGTCTGACCCATCATGGAGATGACAAGTGCAGCGACGAAATGGTTCTCCTGCGTCAGCACATTGGCTCTGGACAGTGTGAGCGGGCTTAACAATGTTCCCCAGTTGCAGAACATGGGGTTGTACATGCTGTCGTAGGTGGCTACTATCGTGTCGGTAAGCGACACCTGCAGCGGGAGATTGCCCCCAGTCATGGCCATGACCATCTGAATGACCGACAAGACTTGTTCAGGGATCTCAATGAAATTCTGGACTAATTCCAAGTCTTCCGAAGTGACATTCAAAACGAACGAGCCATTCAGAATCTGCTTGTCGACATTCTCGCCGTTCCACTCGAAGTTCATGGTGAAGTTCTTGTTGTCGATAGAGAACTTCGAATCAGGCTGAGCTTTGGCTATCCTGGCCATCTGGACCATTGCCTCAGCCGTCCGGGTACCCAACAGTTTCTCGAAGAACGAGCCTTGGCCTAGCAGCTGCCCGGCCAGCGTCATGAGGAAGTTATCGTCAATGGAAATAATGCCGCCGCTGATTTTCCCTGCGGCATTGTGCTGAAGGTCCATCGTCACGGCAAGGTTACCTTCATAGTAAACCTCGCACCTGGTCATCTGTTCGCCAGCGTAAGTATAACGCAGCTCCTCGCCCAGATCTTGGTTGGATGCCACTCTGGTAATCAGGTTTCCGTTATAGCTGTAATTCGTGACTTCTCCGCCGGCCCAGGTGATATGGTCCAGATTGTCACCAACCCAGCTCCACTCTTGTGTGGTGTCACCGTTCTCGCTCACAGTGACAACCTTCACGACAGGATGGTACACACCCTCTTTATAGACAGGTATGAGATTCTCTACGACTGGATCCTTCTCCTTTTTACACGACGCAACCGAGACAAGCAGCGCCAGTGTACACAACGTGACAAGTATTTTCTTCATGACTACGGGATTTTGTTGGTTTAATGGGGATGGGTTGATACGCCTTAGATGGCTTTCTTGGCCGTAGTGGTACGTTTAGGGGCGGCCTTGGCCTGTGTGGTGGCCTTGGGCGCAGCCTGCTTGGGGGCGACGGGCTTCTTGGGCGTAGCGGGTTTCTTGGCGGCAGGAGCGTCGGCAGTCTCTTCGGCCTTCTCCTCTTCTTCCTCAGCCGTCAGCTTGCCGGCAGCGAGCAGGATGTTATACCACGAGAACAGCTTCTTGGCATCGGACGCGTGCACACGGTCGGTATCGTAGTTGGGCAGCACTTTGGCCAACAGGTCGAACAGCACCTTGCTGTCTGCCTTCTTGGGGTCGAAGTCGGTAGGCTTGCCTTCCAAGACATTATAGGCATTTTGGAATATCTCTTCCAGGGGTTTCTCATCTTCGGTAGTAAACATGCGTATTTCGCTCAACTGGCTGATACTACTGCTGGAGAACACGGGGAATTTTTGTCCGTTGACGAGGTTCATAACGATGGCGCCGTTTTTGGTTCTGGACACCAATTCATTCAAGTCAGGTTTGCCCGAAATGGCTAAGATGTTTGTTAAATCCATTGTGTATGATATTATTTTAAAAAACTTCCTAGTAACGCGGAATTGCGTTTATTATTATAATGCCGCAGGAAAAAAAATCACTCTTTGTGGAAAGCTACCAATCCCTCAATCGGCGACTGCACCATAACCCCCAACCGCACACCGCTTCCAGCGGCTGCTTCGCCTATCTCCGCCTCGAACGACGAGACCAACCCGCCCACCACATGAAGCGGCAACGAGGCATGCTCTCCGAAATAGGACATCTGCTCAAAGTACGCCCGAAAGCAGCTGCGGATCACCTCCTGCATGTATTGATTTTCCTTATGGCTGGCGGCGAAGGACGCCAGCGAGGCCAGAAAACGATTGGGGAAGGGACGGCGGTAGATACAGTCGATAAACTCGGCGGTGGTATAGGGGTAATCATCATGGAACATGACTCTTAAATCCTCCGGCATCCGCTCTTCGAGATAGTCTTTCAGCAGCCTTTTGCCGATATGGTTACCCGACCCCTCATCGCCCAGTATAAAGCCTGTCGACACGCGTTGAAGGGCCACACGCTGTCCGTTGTAATAGCACATATTGCTTCCCGTACCCAATATGCCCACCATGCCTTCGCGGCTGCCGCAGGTAGCCCGGCAGGCTCCCAGCAGATCGCTGTTCACCTCCATGCTGTCGAAGGGCAGGGTCTCCCCTATCCACTCCCTCACGCGCTGGCAGGCACTTTCGGTACCGCAGCCGGCACCGTAGAAGAACACCTGCTCCACCCTCGCTCCTTCAAGACCCAACTGGCCACACAACTGTCGGCCCACCAACGCGAAAACACCTCGGTCGGCCATCCAAGGGTTCAAGCCCTCGGTGACACAATGGCGCTCCTGCTCACCATTCAGCAATACCCAGTGCGTCTTGGTGCTTCCGCTATCGGCAATTAATCGCATAGAAACGTAGGTACTAGATAATGCCTATGATGTCGTTGATATCGTCGATATGATGACGCTGGCAGTAGTCCTGCAGCCCGTCCACAATCTTCACGGTCACCGCAGGGTCGAGGAAGTTGGCAGTGCCCACCTCTATGGCCTTGGCTCCCGCCATCAGGAACTCCAACGCATCGGCAGCACAGCTGATGCCGCCAAGCCCCACAACGGGTATCTGCACAGCATGGGCCACTTGCCACACCATGCGCACAGCCACAGGCTTGACACAGGGGCCGCTCAAGCCGCCCGTGATGGTGCTGAGGTAAGGCCGCTGACGTTCCACATCGATGGCCATTCCCAGTATCGTGTTAATCAGCGACACGCTGTCGGCTCCCGCCTGTTCCACCGCTTTGGCTATCTCCACCACGCTGGTCACGTTGGGCGTGAGCTTCACTATCATTGTCTTGTGATACACTTTGCGCACCTCGCTGACCACCTGCGCGGCCATTACGGGGTCGGTGCCGAACCCCATGCCGCCCTTTTTCACATTGGGACAGCTGATGTTCAACTCAATGCCCGGGATGCGATCCAGCTCGTCAATCTGCTCCGCCACGCTGCAATACTCCTCAATCGACGAACCGCTCACATTCACCAGTATATTGGTATTGATGTCTTTGATGCGGGGATACACCTCCTTGCAGAAAGTGGCTACACCCACATTCTGCAGCCCCACGGCATTCAGCATGCCCGCAGGGGTCTCGGCCATACGCGGATAGGGGTTGCCCTGACGGCGTTCGCCGGTAGTACCTTTCACGATGATACCGCCCAGACGGCTTAAATCAATGAAGTCGGCGAACTCCTCGCCGTAGCCAAACGTGCCCGAAGCCGTCATCACCGGATTCTTCAGCACGATGTTGTGTATCTTGGTCTCTAACTTTGCCATGACGTTTCAGTTTTATTTGGTTGCCTCCAACCATTTGGTCAATCTTCTCACATCAAACACCGGTCCCTCCTTGCACACACACTTGTGCCCTTCGTCGGTGTCGCACACACAGCACAGACAGGCACCTATGCCGCAGGCCATCATATTCTCCAGCGACACCTCGCAAGGGATGCCCTTCTCCAACGCATAGCGTCCCACCGCCTTCATCATCGGCGTCGGTCCGCAGGTGCATATCTGGTCGTAGTCGCCCGCGAAAGCAGTGTGCTGTGTCACTAATCCCTTCTCACCCAGACTGCCGTCCTCGGTGGCGTAGCACACCTTGCCATACTGTCCGAACGCCTCGCGCACAGGTATCAACTCCTTGGTGCGACCGCCCAGCAGGATGGTCGGCACCACTCCCTTGGCCTGATAGCACTTGGCCAGATGGAACAGCGGGGCTATTCCCGCACCGCCGCCCACCAGCAGGGGGCGCTTGCCTTCCACACCGAACCCATGTCCCAGCGGATATACCAGGTTCAACTCCTCCCCTACCTTCAGCTCCGACAGCTGACGCGTGCCTTTGCCCACAATCTGGATGAGCAGGGTGAGGGTGTTCCGCTCCGCATCCACATCGTGGATAGAGATAGGCCTGCGCAACAGCACCTCGCGGCAATGGCGCACTTCCACCTCCACAAACTGGCCGGCAGCAATCGGGGGCAATTGGCCGGGATGACGCAGCGTAAGCGAGAAATACTGGTCGCCCAACTGCGTTCTGTTTTCAATGACAAAATCGGTGATATGTTTCATACAACGCTCTATTTATCTCATTTTGCCGCCTGCCGCCAGCAAGGCGACAAGCATTTCAAAATGCAAAAATACGAAAAAAAATCGTACCTTTGCAAATTCAAACAAAGAAAACCAATGGAACTACCCTCAAACACCTTGGCCAATGCCGTCGAACACCTCTCCTCGCTGCCTGGTGTAGGCAAGCGTTCCGCACTCCGTTTCGCCCTCCATCTGCTCAAACAACCGGCTGACGAGGTGCTGCTGCTCGCCGACGCTGTCCAACGCCTCACCACCGACATCCACTACTGCCACATCTGCCACTGTCTCAGCGACACCGACACCTGTCCCATCTGCGCCAGCCCCAAACGGAACCAGAGCATCGTCTGTGTGGTGGAGAATGTGCAGGACGTCATGGCCATCGAGAACACGCAGCAATACCAAGGCCTCTACCACGTGCTGGGCGGTGTCATCTCGCCTATCGACGGCATCGGCATCCGCGACCTCAATATCGATACCCTCATCCAGCGTGTCCAGCAGGGCATCCCCTCGCACATCGACGAGGTCATCCTCGCTCTGCCTACCACCATGGAAGGCGACACCACCGCCTTCTACCTCAACAAACAACTTGCCCCGCTGGGTGTCAAAATCACCACCATCGCCCGCGGTATCGCCATCGGCGACAACCTCGAATACGCCGACGAGATTACCCTCGGCCGCAGCATCGTCAACCGCATCCCCTTTGCATAACAGATTCATCATCATACAACCTATCCGACATGAAACGTTCTTTTCTCATCCTTATGCTCACGGCGCTCGCCTTCACCGCCTGTGGCCAGAACATCCAACCGGCACCCCAACCCGCTGCACAGCCCGTGAAACAAGAAGACCAGCTGCTGCAAGACATCGGCGAGATGCTCCTTGTGGGGTTCCGCGGCACCACCCTCAAGGCCGACAACCACATCATCCGCGACATCCAGCAATACCATGTAGGCAGTGTCATCCTTTTTGAATACGACGCTCCCACCGGCACCCGCCACCGCAACGTCCTGTCGCCCGACCAGCTCAAGGCGCTCTGCTCCGACCTGCAGAAGTACGCCGACGGCAACCTGCTTATCGGCATCGACCAGGAAGGCGGCAACGTGACCCGTATGCGCGCCCGCGACGGCTTCCCCGCCACCATGACCGCCCAGGCCTCCGCCAAAGGGGGCGACGACAGCGTGGCCCGCAACGCCGCCATCATCGCTCAGGAACTCAGCGAGGCTGGTGTCAACCTCGACTTCGCCCCCTGCGTGGATGTCAACATCAACCCTGCCTGCCCCGTCATCGGCAAGTTGGGACGCAGCTTCTCCTCCAACCCCGCCACCGTCACCCGGTGCGCCACGATATGGCTCGACGAACTGAACAAAAAGCAGGTCATCGGCTGCCTGAAACACTTCCCCGGACACGGCAGTGCCACCGGCGACACCCACGCGGGTCTTGTCGACGTATCCGATACCTGGAAGGAATCTGAACTGGAGCCTTACCGCACCCTTATCGACAAAGGAATTGTCGACATGGTGATGGTGGCACATGTCATCAACCGCAACCTCGGCGACGACCTTCCCGCCTCCCTCTCCCCTGTCATCGTCAAAGAACTGCTCCGCAACCAACTTGGTTTCAACGGGGTGGTGGTCACCGACGACCTTGCTATGGGGGCCATCACCAGCCATTACGGGTTCGAGGAAGCCCTGCGTCTGGCCATCGTTGCAGGATGCGACCTCCTCTGCCTCTCCAACAACGGAGGCGGCTACGACTCCAATGTGGTGACTCGCGCCGTCGACACCATCCTCCAGCTGGTGAAGAGCGGACAAGTGTCAGCCGACGACATTCATGCCTCCGCCGAACGCGTCCGTGCGCTGAAAAAGAAACTCAAGTAATCCTATATCCAGCTGGTGAGACTCAGCAACCCCGTGGCCAACAGGTAACGGGCCATCTTGCTAATAAACATCAGCACCAGCGTCCACCACGGGTTCACCCGCATCAGTCCCATGGCGATGGCTATCAAGTCCCCCACTACGGGCAACCACGTCAGCAATGCCGCCCACACACCATAGCGCGCCACCCTGTCGTGCACTTTCATCAGTTTCTCCTTCTTCACCCTGAGGTATTTCTCAAGCCAATCCCACTTGCAGAGCCATCCCAACAGGTAACTAATCATCCCCCCCGTTGTGTTGCCCAAGGTCGCCACCAGCGTGACCACCCACTTGCTATACCCCATCAGCAAGGCTCCTGCCAACAACGTCTCGGAAGCAAACGGTACCACCGTCGCCGCCAGCATACATCCGATAAAGAGGCCTAATAGCCCTAAGTTTTCAAGCATACACCCCTTAACGCCATCCACCCGTATTTATTGCTTAAGGCAACCTCCAATAATCTCTTGCGTTTCTTTTCTCCACGTATCTCGCGTATCACATGTGGCAACCTCCATTAATAATTCAATTTAATAAAAACATTGCTTTGCAATGAGAATTCATGGTAATGTTGTTTAAACACGAATTATCATTTATTGTCATGAATTTATGGTCATTACATGGAAATTCGTGTTCAAAAATTGATAATGATTATCCGGAATGCCCCTTACAGGGGGGCAATTATTAGAGGTTACCATGTATAATTTTTACTACGTGTAAAACGTGTGATACGTGGAGACCTCGTGATTTTATATACGTGTAATTCGTGTGATACGTGGAGACTTCGTGATTTTATACGTGTAATACATGTGATACGTGGAGACTTCGTGATTTTATACGTGTAATACATGTGATACGTGGAGACTTCGTGATTTTATATACGTGTAATTCGTGTGATACGTGGAGTCTTCGTGATTTTATACGTGTAATACATGTGATACGTGGAGACTTCGTGATTTTTTACGTGTAATACATGTGATACGTGGAGACTTCGTGATTTTATATACGTGTAATTCGTGTGATACGTGGAGACTTCGTGTTTTTTTATACGTGTAATTCGTGTGATACGTGGAGACTTCGTGTTTTTTTATACGTGTAATTCGTGTGATACGTGGAGACTTCGTGTGGCAATTTGGGATTATCATGATTGCCCTTCCAGGGCAATTTTTAGAGGTTAACTTCACCGATATGACTATTTGCAGCATGGCAATCGTCTCCTATTTCCGCCACGATTGCGAGGCATCCGCTACGGCTGTTCACCCTCTGAGGGACTCCGCCGACTGCTTGCCCCCCCCTTGCACCCGTCAGCCTTGCCCCTCCCTTCACCCCTGGGAGTGGAGTTAGAAACCCTCACCTCTCAGCCTCGTGGGCCGTGCCCCTTTCGAGCTGCAAAAATACGACCTTCATGTTGCGGCCACGCGACCGTTACAGCGTTACAGCGTTACAGTACAAAAAATGTTATGCCGAAAGCAAAAAGAATACTTTTGGGGTATAGCAACAGCACCACAGCAACTGTAACACTGTAACGCCATCCAAACTCAAACTCCTATCATTTCACAACTCCACATACACCATTTAGCAGATGAACCACAATATATTTTCTATCTTTGCATAATGGTGTAGCACTTCGGTGTTGAATCTATAAAACACCAAAAATTTAATTTGCGAAATAATTATTTGGATATGAAATTATTAAAATAAAATGATATATTATTCATTGCCAAATGAGAAAATATTCGTATCTTTGCACACTGAAACCGAGTGTAAAATCATTGCCCTCTGGCAGATTAATGGGTTCGGTCTGTTAGTATGGCCAAACGATGAATAATAGAATCCACATAAAAAAGATGAGTCACTTTCCATTTAAACAAGAGAAATACCGCCAGTACAGGAATACCTTTCTACAAGAAGTTGTTGTTGGCTTTACCTTTGCCCACTCACTGGTACCTAAGGATGAGATGAATGCTCGTTTTAGTGATTATGTTCTGCGGTTTTTCGGTGTGACAAACAATGGTGACCTGACAACATCCAGTTGCAATGTTTCAAAGAAAGATTTTTCGCAGTCCTTTGAGTTCACTGACCATAGTGCTTTTATTCACCTGAACGGACAAAAATATGTCGGTTTTTCTGATACAGCTATACCTCAGGTGTTTAAGATACGAGATTTTTTCAATAAGGTCGTTGAAGTCAAGTCAATCAACCAGACTGTGCTACGAAAAGTTAATGTATTCAATATCAAAGCAGGTGAACAGGCTAAAGTAGATGCATTTAAGGTTAGACAATCTCTTTTTTCCGAGGCGTTGATAAGTGCGTTAAGCGACAACGGACTTGACGAAAAGGAATGTGAAATTCCCAACTTTCAAAAGTGCGAATATCAAGAGGATGATGTGACTGTAACTATTCGTACAGCACTCCTTCCTCCAACTTCTACACAGGATAAATTCCACCATCTCATTCTTGACACGTTAGCTGTACACAAACCAATAGAAGGTATCAAGATAGAAGAGATCTCTGATAAACTTATGGATTTCAACAGCATCATGTATGATTGCTATCATTGGTGTGTAAGTGAGCAGGTGAAAAAAGTAATGCTCGAAAGTGTGGAAAATAGATAAGAGAAATGAACGAAGAATTATATACTACCATATTGGAACGTCAGCTAGAACTTGGCGATGTTTATTTTCTGTCTTGCCTCCGGTCAAGCGAGGGCAATTATAGAGAAGTGTCTTTCAGCAGAGGTAAAACCGTCGTGAAAATCATGTTAGCTGCAAGTCTTCTACAACCTGCTGAAGCGTTTGCCTCAGAGGTCAAGACACAGAGTTCTATACATAATGAGATGCCGGAATTAGTGGAATGTATGAAATCCCAGAATATACATGGCGGTCGTTTAAATGTTGTTCAAGAGGGACCTGTGTCACTTGAAGTAACAACATCACCATCCTATCGCTATCGTAGTCATAAAGTGGTTTTAGCTGAGCAAGAAAGTTTGGAAAAAGCAGAACGCTCTCAATTGTTATTAAAATCCTTGGATAGAAACAAAAGCAATGTAAAGCCCAGTTATATGTCCCGTTGGACGATGTGCAAAGCAAACCTCGCTCTTAGTCAACTACCTTTTTCCGACGCCATCTTACAATATGTAAGTTATGATGATATTTGGCATTACAATTTATATTTTGCGAACAACTTGGAAATGTCAGTGAGTGTCTATGTCGACGAAGACAACTCTGATAACGTGGACTTCAGTGTATACCATCATGGTGAATTGGTGGTGGCCAATGTGCTCCCGATGAATTCATTAGTGAAGAAGATGAAGAGTATCCTTTCCAAATCCGCAAATAATGACTAAACCATACCCAAGAAGTATATCACCTCGTGCGGCTAATCGCCATCGATTACCCATGTGTAAGTTACTTCGGGATTATCCTGAACTTATAGTGGTTCGTCGTTGTGACGACCCTGCACCTTTTGCCCTCTCTGGTACAGGAAAGATTAAGAAACTTAAAGATGAAATTTTTGCAAATGAGAATCTGTTAGAGATGTCAGTAAACCTCCTTGGGGGCAAATTTAAGTTACACCACTTAGAATTTTCTCCTTTTCGCCAGTTTGTAGAAGACGAATGGTGTGGAAGAAAAGTGTTTGACTATTCATTGCCGGAAGATTACTATACTGTTAATAATACGTATGGCGTTATCTTCTTCGGTGTATCTCAGGTTAACACGTTCACGTTTCCCTACTCTAAGGCAGTAGATAAAAAAAACTTCCCAATATTGAAGGATGCCGGCGAAAAAGCCAAAAAGAAAGAACGTATAGACAAGGAATTGGTGGGTGAGCTGGGAAGTGCAGGTAATAATATGACAAAGATGCAGGCCTGGCTTCATGTTAATCATCATCCCACAATTTTAAACTACTGGCATATGCAAATTGACGTCTATGGTGTTGGTCATAATGGCTATTTCAAATATGGTGAGAACTCTGCTGATGCACGTCGTGTAAGGCAGCAAATGAGAGAGTACATTTCACATATTGCAATTCAAGAAGCTGGTACGGCTTATCACATCGGTCGAAAATATTATCGCCATAACACTGGATGCATTGTTGGTGTTTATGACACTGTTGTAAACTATTTCTGTCATCATTTCCATAAATTTGGGTGTAAGGCTCATTTTACAGGCTGATTTTTACTACTTTTGTTCTAAGGGTTAAATTGCAGGCTCGAATATCAAGACATCAATTTACTGAATGGAAAATAGTTTGTTTGCCGCCGCATTCCGAAGCATAGTGGGCTCTGCTGGGGAGCAACCCATTATGAATAAAAATGCTATCATGGATTTCTGTCATAGGTTGACGTTGAAGCAAGGTAGCGACAACTAGTCATGACGAGTGAACCGCAATGGGCTCTGAATATACTTTCCCGAAAAAGGATTTTGAATACACGTTATACTGAGACGTTTTCAGTCGGCAAAGAAGGCGCCTTTGATGGCAAAAACGAGCAGGAAGAGGACTCCGATAAGCTGCCAGCGACGGTCGCGGATGTTCTTGCCGGTTCGGCCAAGCATAATGCCCAGGTAGCAAAGCAGAAACATGACCACAAGCAAATGTATGGCAACCCGCCAGACATCGGTCTGGAACGAGACAAGAGAATTACATGGGTTATTAATGATGCAATATTACACTTTTTTTGTGATATACAGAACAAAAATAACACTTTTACGATGTTTTACATAAAACAATTACACTTTTTCTGTGATTATTCTTGAAAAACTGCCAATTTTTACGAATGCATTCTGTACCAGCTCATTTTTTCAGATCTGCATATTCCATACCGGTATTTCTTTATGTTCCATGACGTTACATAGGATCGTCATAGCAAGCTTTCTATGCTCTCGCCTTGGGTAACGCTCGGCATCTTGTCCACATCCCTGTCTTGCCGTAGCTGAAAGGCATTCACTGGATGCCTTTCTCATCTTCGCCAGCGATGATGCTCGAAACAAATACTAATCTGGCATAAATCCTTATGACCGATTTGGGTTAAAAGGGTGTGGGTGTTTGGTTAATTGATTCTATAGAACTGATGAATGGGGTCAGAAGAGGTATTCGGAATTATTTTCCTTTGGGGCATCCACCGCCATGAACATCACAAGATAGACGGGCATGTAGGTTATCTTGCCGTCTTGGCGAATCTCACGTTTGTTGGAGATGACAGTGGCTGCCTGAATGTTGTAATCGGGATTCTTCAGAAGGTTATTGAGGGCGCTGTGTACGGTATAGTCCTTGCCCGACTTGACTTCTATCGGATGGGCACTCATGGCCGTGTAGTCGTCAACCAAATAGTCTACCTCGCCCTGCTTGCGGTTGTCGTAGTAAAAGAGTTTGTGCCCATGTGCACGAAGTTCTTGGGCAACCACACTTTCATAAACGCTGCCAAGATTGATACTGCGCACATCGTCAAGAATAGGGCGTATGTTGTTGTGATAAAGCATACCGGAAAGCATTCCCACGTCGTTCAGATAGAGTTTGAGCAGATTCTTCTGAAGCGACTCGCTCAACGGGAAATGCGGGTTGGATATGGCATGAACGGCCAACGAGATACCCGAAGAAACAAGATACTCAAATTCCTCCTGATACTGGGCAAAACGATCACCTTCCTTACCGCGTATTTCCTGAGCCACGATGCGTTTTTTCTTGTTTTCCATCTGCGAGGGTACCATCTCGTAAATACGACGAATGAGCAGTTTCTTACTGTGTTCCTTCTCGTATTTGGTAGCATCGTCGGCATACATGCTGCGGATGTTGTCCTGCACATCCCGCACCCGGACGATATTGTGCGTGTCGAGGTAGACATTGACGGCATCGGGCATTCCGCCCACCAACAGGTAACGGCGGAACAGGTCTAACACACGGTTGTGGTGTTCCTCCGTCAGACTCTGGCAGTTTTCTTAGGAGTGGCGCAGCATGGCAATGGCCTCTGTGCCGAAACCGTTAGCTATGAGGAATTCCTCGAAGTCAAGTTGGAACATTTCCTTGCGGATGATGCTGCCAACGGGGATGGATGTGGTGTCTTGCAGTGTAATGCCCAGGAGGCTACCACTGGCGATATAGCGGTAGCGTCCATCCTCGCGGAGGAACTTCAGCATGGTGAGGTACTGCGGATAATGCTGAATCTCATCGAGAAACACCAATGTGTCGTCACGACTCGACAACCTGTCGCCAGCAACCATGCTAAGGGTAAGGTAGAAGTCCTCCTTCTTGTGGATGTTCTTGAACAGCTGGTCGCCTTCATCGTCCTCAACAAAGTTTATCTCCACATAATTCGGATAAAGTCGAGCACCCGCCTCGCGGATGCTGAATGACTTGCCAATCTGACGGGCTCCTTCCAATATCAGAATCTTGTCAGTATCAGACTTTAAATAGTCTTCAATATAAGATGTAATTTTCCTGTACAGCATGGTATATTCCACTTTTCGATAGTTTTCAGTGGTTAAAAACTACACTTTTCAATATGTTTTGACTGTGCAAAATTACACTTTTTTTCTGATATGGCCGTTTTTTGTGATTTGGGTGTGCCAATTTTTACGAATGCATTTGACTTTCCCTGGAATTGGTTGACAGATTTGGGTTAAACAGCTTCTAAGATTACGTGTTTTCTGCACGTATATCGGACACTAATATATTGAGATATATTCAGTCGGCGAAGAAGGCGCCTTTGATGGCAAAAACGAGCAGGAAGAGGACTCCGATAAGCTGCCAGCGACGGGCGCGGATGTTCTTACCGGTTCGGCCAAGCATAATGCCCAGATAGCAAAGCAGAAACATGACCACAAGCAAAGGTATGGCAACCCGCCAGACATCGGTCTGGAAAGAGACGAGAAAGCCAAGTCCGAGACCTACGAAAAAGGTGTTGGTGCCTGTGGCTATACCCAACAGGAGGACGGTGAGCCAACGCGAGATGTCGTAGGCGGGGAGCTCTTTCTCCTTTTTGCGGAAGGCGGGGAAGAACATCCGCAGGGCAACCACGACGAGGAGTCCAAGATAGATGAGACTGTCGTATTCGGGAAGTTCGAAACGCAATAGATTGCCGATATAAATTCCTGCAAGTATGAGCAATACGTGTACTATGGCCACAAGAAACGACACTCCCAGACCTCGGGTTAGGCGGATGGGGTTTTTCAATGCACAGGCCCGCAGGGTGACCATCACGGGGAGGGTGAGGGCGAAGGAGAGGATGATATACTCTAAGACAGACATGATGTTATGACAATGATTTCGTTATTGTTATGAAGTCGTTGACGGAGAGCTGCTCGGCACGGAGGGAGGGGAACTGCTCAGGCACACGGTCGAGGGGCAGGTCGAGCTGCCGCAGGGCGTTGCGGAGGGTTTTGCGCCGTTGGTTGAAGCCTATCTTGACCACCTTGACGAACAGGTTCTCGTCACATTCCAAGGATGTTACAGCGTTGCGGCGAAGGCGGATGACGGCCGATTTGACCTTGGGGGGAGGGTTGAAGACATGCTCGTGGACGGTGAAGAGGTATTCTATATCGTAAAATGCTGAAAGCAAGACACTGAGGATGCCGTAGGTCTTGCTGCCGGGTTTGGCAGCGACACGTTCGGCAACCTCTTTCTGGAACATGCCTACGAGTTCGGGAACGCGGTTGCGGTTGTCGAAGACCTTGAAGAGAATCTGCGACGAGATATTATAGGGGAAGTTTCCAATGACGGCAAAGGGCTCGGAGAAGAGGGAGGAGAGGTCGAGGGCGAGGAAGTCCCCTTCGATGACATGCAGCGAGGGGTAGTGGTCGTGGAGATAGGCAACAGACTCGCGGTCGATTTCGATGGCGTGGAAATCAATGCCCTCCTTGTCATAGAGATATTTGGTGAGGACACCCATGCCGGGACCTATCTCGAGGACATGGGGGGTGAGCCCGGTGAGGCTGTCGGCTATCTGGCGGGCGATATTCTCGTCTTTGAGGAAATGCTGACCGAGGAATTTCTTTGCTCGTACTTCCATAACAAGGGGCTATAACGGTTCGTTTTCGTTGGATTCAGGCTGAGGGAGCGCACGGTAACGCCGGCGTGCCTGATCGACATAAAGACTGGCGGGATGGTCGAGGATGACCTTCTCGTAGCAACTGCGGGCTCGGGCGGGGTTGTTCAGATGCTCCTCGTTAAGTTGCGCGAGAAGCATAAGGGCATCGTCGGCCAGCAAGTCGTCGGGATAGAAATCGACAAGCCGCTGGAGAAGGGTGTCGGCCTCGGCATAACGCTGCTGCTGGATGCGGATGCGGGCTTTTTGATACAACACCTCATCGAACAGCGGATGGGAGAGCGCACTGCTCGAGATGTTGTCGAAAGCGGCCCAGGCGGAATCGAGGAGGTTGCGGTAGAGCAGGAGGTCGGCTTCGGCATAGCGCGAAAGCATCCCGAAAGTGCTGTCGTCCTCCATGTTGTCACTGATAAGGAGCGAAAGCTCCATCGCATCGTTGGCGATCAACTTAGAGGTGGAGGCGCGTAGGACATCCAGCTGCGACTTGGCCCATAGGAAGTCGCCGTTGTAATAGGAGAGCTTGGCATTCTTGAATTTAGCCTGAGCGCCCAGCACGTCGTTCTTGTTGGCCTTCTCGACCTGCATATAAAGGAGGGAGGCATCCCACACCTCGCCCGCAAAGAGCAGGAGGTCGCCAAGGGCGAGCTTGGTCTCATCGCGTTCCTTGGGTGGGAGCTTGGGGAGGTCGAGGATGTCGTAGAGGATGTCGGCGGCCGCCTGGACACTGTCGGCATAATAGGCCAGCAGGTCGGCATAGTTGCGCATCAGCGGCACTGTCTGGTAGTTCTTGCCCAGCTCGTCGAACGCCGCGCGGTAGTTGTCGAGCAGCTGCATCAGACGCTTGTTCTCGATGGGGAAAAGGCGGTTTATATGCGCGAAAGCCACGTCGAGCTCCCCTACCCTTGCGGCGAAATAATTCGGGCTCTGAGGGCCTTTTTTCACCACAGCGGAATAGCACTGCTGGGACACATCGTAGTCAGCGTTGGAGCGGGCAATGGAGGCCACCCGCATCAAGGGCTCGCCATCCAGGTCGGGGAAACGGGCATCGATGGCTTTGGCTTGCACCATCGCAAACTGGAAGTCCTTTTGCTGCAAGGAGAACCAGAGCATCATCTCGATGTACTGCTTGTTGTCGGGATGCTGCTGTACACGCTGGATGAGGGTGTTGCGAAGGCCGTCGACAAGTTTCGGGTTGGAGGTCTCGTTGAGCACACGCTGCAGGTTGATCTGGATGGAACCCATCATGTTGGGAGACTTGTCGAGAAGGTCGAAGTATTCCTGCATCATGGCTTCATAATTGCCTGTGCGCTCGTAGAGTGTAGCCAACTCGCTGACGTAGACGAAGTCGTTCTTCATCTTGCTGCGGGCAGTGAGATAGACACGGATGGCATATTCGGGGTGACCAGCGGTCTCGAAAGCTTGCGCCAGCTCGGCAATCTGCTTGGTATCATAGCTTACCATCTCCACAACAGCGTCGTAGGTCTTTGTCGACTTACGCTTTTCTCCGCGCATCTCATACGAACGGCCGAGGTCGACATGAAGATACAAGTCCTTGGGATACATCTTGATGCGCTTCTCCACCAGACGTTCGGCACTTTTGAAACTGCCCAACTCCAGATAGGAACGGAAGAGCATCTGATAATAGAATTTGTTGGGAGCGCGGTTATAGAGGGTTTCGTAGCATTCTGCAGCCTGTTCAAACTGCCCGTTGGAATAGTAGTGTGCGGCCAATTGTTCCTGCGTCTGCTGTGAATGGCACGATGGGATGAGACACAGGAGGAAGGCAAGCGACACCAACCACCGCTTATGGGACAGGAACCTTGTCATGGTGCATCTATCTTATAAAAAGCACCGGAAAGGGGATTCCCGGTGCAGCAATCGTGACTAAGCTGGGATTCGAACCCAGGACCCCATCCTTAAAAGGGATGTGCTCTACCTGCTGAGCTACTTAGTCGAACCATATCTGTGACTAAGCTGGGATTCGAACCCAGGACCCCATCCTTAAAAGGGATGTGCTCTACCTGCTGAGCTACTTAGTCATCTCAAATTTGAGTTTGCAAAAGTACAACTTTTTTCTCTTTCGGCAAAAAGTTTTTATTTCATCATTCTTCTTTTACAAACTAATCAGCTGTTATACAAGATGATAATTGATGCAATATTTTTTTTAAGAATAAAATATTTGGCCAATCAATAAATAATTCGTACCTTTGTTTTTTCAAAAATCACAAAAATCATGAATCCCGACATACAAATAAAACACGGTTTCGGAGACGTTGTCTTCGAGATGCCCATAGAAGAAGTAGTGGCGATACTCGGCGAGGCAGACGAATGCGAAACCATCGACAACGCAGCCGACGAAACCACCACCATACTACGCTATAACGACAGGATGACCCTCTTTTTCGAGGGCGACTGCCCTACCCTATCGTGCATCGACATCAACGACGAAGAGGCTACCCTCTTCGGGAAGAAAGTATTTGACTTGGGCGAGAAAGAGATTGTACGCCTGATGGTGGACAACCAGTATTTCGAACAGGACATCGACAACGAGGATTGGGGGGAACGGCGCATCACATTCGGCGAAGGAAACATTGATTTCTACTTCGAAGATGATGAACTGCTGTCAGTAATCATTGGCATATAAGCACAATGCCGACATATAAACCACTGATTTCCACGGCATATCTACC
>Ga0247611_10002102_pt1 | contig 33525 bp, 26 predicted proteins | sample 177DNAGHGhighgp2_FD_192422 | JGI IMG/M metagenome (GOLD analysis project Ga0247611, IMG submission 192422) | Sheep rumen microbial communities from Palmerston North, Manawatu-Wanganui, New Zealand - 1770 DNA GHGhigh gp2 | ecosystem: Host-associated > Mammals > Digestive system > Stomach > Rumen... | reverse complement strand
ACAGCAGCAATCCGCAGTATGAGTATGCGTCGTTCCAGCAGATGAAGCCTGAGATGATGGCGGAGGCGATTAAGAACGCGCAGAAGACGGCGGAGCAGTTTGCCGAGGCCAGCAATTGTGACTTAGGCCAGATTCAGACGGCCGGGCAGGGACAGTTTGAGATAGAGGACCGCGACCAGAACACGCCGTACATCAAGAAGCTGCGCGTGGTGACAACCATCACGTATTCGCTGAAGGAATAGCAACACATGTCACGAAGGGCGTTATTTGCGCCGGAGGCGGATGGTGTAGGATTTTGTGGCCTCTTCTTTGGACAAATCGCGGAAAAGTGCCTGATTTTTGTCCAAAAAACTTGGTGCTTTCAGCGATTTTTCTTATCTTTGCCGACAATTAGAATCAAAACGACATGGCAGAAGACTATCTTTTGAACGAACATAACAAGGAGGAGTTTCCGCCGGCGCATACGGCTGAGCACCTGTTGAACCAGACGATGATCCGCATCTTCGGCTGCGAGCGCTCGTACAACGCCCATGTGGAGCGGAAGAAGAGCAAGATGAGCTTCTATCTGGACCAAAAGCCTACGCGGCAGGATGAGAAGGAAATAGAGGTGAGGATGAACGAGGTGATCGCTGAGGACCTGCCTGTGACGTTTGAGTATGTGACGCGCGACGAACTGCCTGAGGGAATCTCGCTGGACCGTCTGCCCGATGATGCGTCGGAGACCATCCGGCTGGTGCGTATCGGCGACTACGACGTCTGTCCCTGTATCGGCAAGCACGTGCGCAGCACCTCACAGATAGGACGCTTCGAGTTGCTCGGCACCAACTGGGACGAGAAAGAACGTTCGTTCAGAGTACGTTTTAAGATTGTGTGACGGCTAATCGTCCTCTTCCGTTTGCTTGAGGTCGAGCTTCATGAAGACCGGGAAGTGGTCGGAATAGGTGATGTCGCGCGTATAATAGTTAATTCCCTTGTACTTCTTATCGTGGAAGATGTAGTCGATGCGCACCTTCTTGCTGCCGCCGCGGAAGGTGTACATGAAGCCCTTGCCACACTCCTTGAAACCGTCGACCTTGTCGCCGAGCATCGTGTTGTAGACGTAGGAGTAGGGCACATCGTTGAAGTCGCCGCAGACGATGATGGGCACCTCTGACTCACGCATGTCCATCGCCAGGATGTTAGCCTGTCCGGCGCGTGCCATCATACCAATAGTGTAGCTGCCGTAGATGGCATTCATCAGGGCGTTGTTCTCAATGTCGAGACCGGTGCTACGCTGATACTTGGCAGCACGGTGAAGCGTGCCGTTGATACCTGTCGTCTCCAGGTGGGCGTTGTAGACGCGGATAACCTCCTCGTTGACCTTAATCTCAGCCCACATCGCGCTGTTGTTGGTCATCTCGAAGGGGATGTTCTTGGACTTGACGATGGGATAGCGGCTGTAGATGACCATATCGTGCGCACCCATAGCCATATAAGGGAAGTACTCCTTATAGGAGTCGGAATTCTTCTTGTCGCCACAATGGTCGGAATACTCCTGGAAGCAGAGGATATCAACCTTCTGTTTCTTCATCTGCGAGAGAATATCCTGAGCCATGAAGCCTGAGGCCTCGCGGGCAAAGAGGGCCACGTTGTAGCTGGCAATCCGCAGGCCGTTTTGTTTCTCGGCAGACTCGTCGGGACCGAAGGGCTGATAGAGCGTGCCGACATAGGGAATGCAGCAGAGCAGGGTGATCAGCGGCATGAGCGCCCAGTGCCAACGGCGAAGGATGAGCCAGTAGATGAGTAGAATGGCATCGCCGACGATGAGTAAGGGAAGGGCGTAGACCAGCAGCGAACGGGCTGTATTGCCGGCGGGGTTGACATTGCCACCATAGAGACCTACGAACGTGAAAATCATCATCAGCACGGTGATGATGAGGATCAGAAACGAAAAATACTTCTTGACTGCGAGTTTTCCCATATTATACTTACTTAATCAATGTATTTGGTGATGACATCAATGAGGTGCTCCACGCGGAAGGGCTTCGCCATGAATTCGTCGAAACCGGCCAGCTTTGCCTCGCGGATATTGTCTTCGAAGGCATAGGCGCTCAGAGCGATGACGGGTGTGTCGTTCGACACTTCCTTGATGATCCTTGTGGCGTCGAGACCGTTCATCTCAGGCATGCGGATGTCCATCAGAATCAGGTCGGGGTGCTCGTCCTCGTTGATGTTTACGGCTTCGATGCCGTTGTGGGCTCGTATCAGACGGTAACGCTTCTGGAGCACGGCCCTCACCAACTCGTAGTTGCTGTCCTCGTCTTCGGCCACCAGGATGGTCTTCATGGTGTTGACAGGTCGCTCGCTGACACGGATGGTGCGCACGTTGGCCGATGTCGTCGTGTGGTTCATATTCACGCCGCCGACGTTGCCCTCGAAGGGGAGGGTAAAGGTGAAGGTGGTGCCTTGACCCTCGACAGAGTCGACGGTAATCTCACCGCCAAGCTTTTCGACGATGATCTTGCATAAGGCCAGTCCAAGACCGAAACCCTTTTGCTGGTCAGCGTCCTGAGAGGCGTAGATGTCAAAGATATGTGGCAGGAAATCGGCTGAGATGCCGGTACCTGTGTCCTGAACGTAGAATTCGATGCGCTGGGCCTCGTCGATAACGCGATAGCCATAGATGATACTACCGCTGGTGGTATGTTTCAGCGCGTTGCTGATGAGGTTGGAGAATACTTGTGTCAAACGGTTGGCATCAGTGTTCATCTGTGCTGACATGGCCGACTTCTTAAATTCAAAGTTCAGGTTTTCGGGCACGCGGAACTTGAACATCTGCTGGAGACCATCGCAGAGTTCGTCGAGGTCGGTCATCGATTTCTTGATGACCACTTCGCCAGACTCTACTCTCGAGAGGTCGAGGATATCGTTGATGAGATTTGTCAGACGCTGGTTGTTGCTCTCAATAATCTGATAGTATCTCAGGCGTTCTTCTTCTGAGTCGGTCTCGGCGATAACACGTGAAAAACCTTCGATGGCATTAAGGGGGGTGCGGATTTCATGGCTCATGTTGGCAAGGAACAGAGATTTCATCTGACTGGCTTTTTCTGCCTTCAGCGCTTTCTCTTCGTATTCTTTGAGCTTTTTGTTCGCGATGTCCAACTGCTCTTGGGCCAGTTTTAATCTCCTATTGGCATCGGCGAACTTTTGCAGTAATATTTCTATTTCCTTTTGCTCCATCCTAATTTTAATCTCAATAGATGGTGCAAAAGTAATAAAAAAAATCGAACCTGCAAAATCTTTTCACCTTTTTTTAACTTCGTTTCGCTTTTTCCCAGGTGCCGCTATGCTTATGGCTTTGCAGGTAGGCAATGCCTCGGAACACGTTCAGATTCATGAATACGAAGTAATAGGCGGTGTAGAGCAGTTTGTTCTTATGGCCGACTCTACTCAGCAGATAGCCGGCAAGGGCTGCGAGATAGAACAGCACCTGCAGAACGAAGATGACGTCGTAAAGCCATCCTGCCCGAAGGGCTACGAGGACGGCGTTGATAATGAGCAGCGCCACCATCGTGAAAGGTGTGAGACTCCAGCGGAGTACGCGGTGACTGATGTACTGGAAGGCGACGAGGGGTTGACGAAGGGGGTTGAGCATCTTCCTGAGCCACCAGATGCTCTGCAGTCCTCCGGCGGCGATACGACGCTTACGCTTCGACTCCTCGTGGATGTCGGCAGAACCGTATTCCAGCGCATAGGCCTCGGGGGTGTAGGCGATACGGCGACCTTCGTCGACGATGAGCATCGACATCATGAAGTCGTCGAGTAGGGCGTTGTCGGGCACATCGCGACAGAGTCGGGGATCGACGGCATAGAGCTCGCCAGCAGCACCCATCGTCGAGTAGAGTTCGCTGTCCCAACGTTTCAGGGTGCTTTCATAGCGCCAGTAGAGTCCTTCGCCTTCGGCGGCCATCTCGCCTTCCTGACGGGCGGCCACGCGCTTCTCGCCGCTGACACAGCCTACGGTCTTGTCCGTAAACTGACGGGCGATTTCCTTCATGGCGCCAGGATTGATCATGGTGTTGGCGTCGGTAAAGGCCACATACTGGGTCTTGACCTCGCGCAGTCCGTGCTTCAGGGCGGCGGTCTTGCCGCGACGCTCCGGACTGAACACGACGTCGACTTCAGGGTAGGCAGCCAGCAACTCGTTGGTGCGGTCGTTGCTGCCGTCGGTTACCCACATCACCCTGAACTTATCCTGAGGATAGTCCAGGGCGCGGGTATTCTTCATCTTTTCTGCTACCACGTCTTGTTCGTTATAGGCGCAGATCATCAGGGTCATCGTGGGCAGTTCCTCGTCGGTGGGCATCGGTCGTTCAGGGGTATTACCCTTGAAAAGACGCTTCAGCCGGATGATGACGAACAGCAGTATTCCATAGCCGATATAGGTATAGAACACGATGAACAGACAGATCCAAAACAGAACTTTAATTGTTAGCATAATAATCTGATAATCAGTTGCCTTAATGCGTTTACTCAAACTTTTCCTTCATATCAATAAACTGGCGGTCCTTATCATAGAACTCATATTGCAGGAAGGCCAGTTTCTGTGAAGGAACAATCTTGACGCCCAGGCCGTACTTCATCTGCCACTTCATCTTCAGGCTGATGGCGCCCTTGTTGATGTAGGCAGCGACGTAGGGGTGGACGTGCAGGTAGAACTTGCGCATTCCAATCTGATTGACCAGGCGGTCAATTTTGCTCTCCAGTCGGTCTGTGAACAGGTAACTCGACTTGATCTTTCCAGATCCATGACATGTGGGACAGTCTTCATCGACGGTGACATCCATTGCCGGGCGCACTCGCTGTCGGGTGATCTGCATCAGTCCGAACTTCGAGAGGGGTAGGATGTTGTGCTTGGCGCGGTCTTTCTGCATGTTCTTGCACATCCGCTCATAAAGCATCTGACGGTCTTCGGCCAACTTCATGTCCACGAAGTCCACTACGATGATTCCTCCCATGTCTCGTAGTCTCAGCTGGCGCGCCAGTTCGTCGGCGGCGCCGAGGTTGGTCTCCAGTGCGTTGGCTTCCTGATCGCAGTCTTTCTTTACGCGGGTGCCGCTGTTGACGTCGACGACATGCATGGCCTCGGTGTGCTCGATGATGAGATAAGCGCCATGTTTGTAGTTGACGGTCTTGCCAAATCCTGACTTCAGCTGTTTGGTGACGTTGAAATTGTCGAAGATGGGTACCGTGCCTTTGTACTGTTTCACGATGTCCTTCTTCTCGGGTGCAATCATCCCGACGTAGTCGCTCACTTGGTGGAACATGTCTTCGTCGTTGATGTGAATGCCGTCGTAGGTGGGATTGAACAGGTCGCGCAACAATGCTACGGCACGGCTCTGTTCCTCGAAGCACAGTTGAGGACGTTCGGTCGTCTTCTGTACTTTGGTGATGGTGTCTTCCCAGCGTTTCAGCAGGATTTTCAGCTCTGCGTCAAGCTCGGCAGCGCGTTTGCCTTCGGCCACTGTACGTACGATGACGCCGAAATTCTTGGGCTTGATGCTTTGGATGAGCTGTTTCAGGCGGCTGCGTTCCTCGCCTTTCTTGATTTTTGTCGATACGGAAACGCTATCCTCAAAGGGCATGAGCACCAGGTAACGGCCTGCAAAGCTCAGTTCGCACGTCAGTCGAGGACCCTTCGTGTTGATGGGTTCCTTCACGATCTGAACGAGAACTTCCTGTCCTACTTTCAGCGTGTTGGCAATACTACCGTCTTTTTTCAGGATAGGCTGGATGGTGGCCTTCTGGATAGGATAGAGTTTCTTCTTGTCGCTCACTACCTGTTTCAGGTATTTTTCATAAGAGCTAAATTGAGAGCCCAGGTCAAGATAGTGCAGGAATGCCACGCGTTCGGCGCCGACGTCCACAAAGCAGGCGTTGAGTCCGGGCATCAGCTTCTTCACCTTTGCCACGTAGATGTTACCCACCGAGAACGATGCCGTTCGCTGCTCTTGCTGGTATTCCACCAGCGTCTTGTCTTCGAGCAGGGCGATCGAAATGTCCTTCGGCTGAACATCAATGATTACTTCGCTTGTCATTTGTCTTTTTGCTTTTCTTGACGGGTTAAAAACTCAAAAGGGTGTGTCGCAATCCCTGTGGATTGTCAGGCACACTCCTTTCATTCTTTTGCTGCGGACGAATCCGCAAAGAGCTTACTTGCTCTTGTGACGATTCTTGCGTAGTCTCTTCTTACGCTTGTGAGTAGCCATCTTGTGGCCCTTCTTTTTCTTTCCGTTTGGCATACTTGTTAACTATTTAAATAAATTACTTCATTTTTGCGATGAAACTCTTAGAGGGCTTGAAAGCGGGGAAATCATGGGCCTCGATGACCAGCGTGGTGTTCTTGGAGATATTACGCGCTGTCTTGGCGGCACGGTGCTTCACGGTGAATGTGCCAAAACCGCGAAGATATACGTTCTCCTTGTTCTCTGCAAGGCTTACGCGGATTTCTTCCATGAACGCCTCCACGGTGGCTGCAACGTCTTTGCTGGCGATGCCTGTTTCCTCGGCAATTTGCTTGATAATGTCTGCCTTTGTCATATTCCTTTTTCTCTATATATTAATAATGTGTAAACCGATATTTTTCGATTTCGGACTGCAAAGTTACTAATTTTCAACAGATTACCGAAATATTTCCCGATTTTTTTTCGAATTTTATGATTTTTCCTTGCTATTTGACCGCTTTTTCGTATCTTTGTGCCAGAATTTTAATGAAAAGTGTGTTTTTTCTATGAAGAAGAGTAGGGTAGTTGTTTATTCGTTGGGAGCCATCGCTTTGTTGCTCCTGACGGTAGGTTGTCTGAATGGTCAGAAACAGCCGAGAGCGTATGTCAGTGATCTTACCAGTGGCGACAGTGTCTCTATCAAGATGGGACAGTATTCGCTGTTGAAATATCATAGTGACCGTCTGGGATTCGATATAAACTATCCCTCGTTTCTGGTGCATCAGGATTTGCCCGAGGATGTCGGAATGCAGGAAATCTTCATGATGGATGATGTGTCGTTGTCGGTGATGGTCGATTCTCTCAACGGTATGATGCGCAGTCCAGGACAACAGATGATGGGCATGGGTGCCGACCTCGTGGAGGTGGGCGATGACTATAGCATCCACGAAGGGCAGGATGACAAGTGGGAGTATTACGGCAAGGTGATAGAGTCGGACAGCCTGCGGATGGTCACCGTGATGCTCCGCTATTATCCGGAACATGTTGATGCAGTAGAGATGCTAAAGGAGTGGGTGAAGGCTTTTAAGGTAGAATGAAAAAGTCTCGGCAACTGCCGAGACCTTTTTATTTGCAGGGAATCTTATCAATTCTTTTCTGATGGCGGCCGCCCTCAAACTCGGTGGAGAAATACTCGTCCATAATCTTACGGGCCATCTCTTCATCAATGAAACGTCCTGGCATCACCAGTACGTTGGCATTGTTGTGCTGACGGATGAGATGGGCGATCTCAGGAATCCAGCAGAGGCCTGCACGGATGGACTGGTGCTTGTTGAGTGTCATATTAATACCCTCACCAGAGCCACAGATGGCAATACCAGGGAACACCTCACCCTTCTCGATGCCCTCAGCTAAGGCATGGCCAAAGTCACTATAATCGCATGAGTCCTCGGTATAGGTGCCATAGTCTTTAAACTCATAGCCCTTTTCCTCGAGGTACTTCTTCACGAACTGTTTAAGAGCATAGCCAGCATGATCGCTGGCTATGCCTACTATCTTAACGTCCATTATGCAAGTAGTTTCTTTACCTGGTTGTACACGTTCTCACCAGTGAAGCCCAGCTTCTCGTCGAGCACCTTGTAAGGAGCAGAGAATCCGAAGCTCTCCAGACCCCATACGGTACCGTCGGCACCTACCAGACCCTCGAGGTTGACGGGCAGACCAGCGGTCAGACCGAACTTCTTCTTGCCAGCGGGCAGCACGCTCTGCTGATATTCCTTCGACTGGCTGCGGAACAGACCTTCAGAAGGAACGCTCACCACGCGTGTCTTGATGCCGTCGGCAGCCAACAGCTTGGCACCAGCCTCCAGGGTAGAAACCTCAGAACCAGAAGCCAACAGGATGACGTCGTAGTTCTCGTCTGATCCAGCTACAACGTAAGCACCCTTGGTAGCCTGTGTATAGTCATTGCCCTCAGGCAGCATCTCGATGTTCTGACGAGAGAAGATGAGAGCGGTAGGAGTATCGACATTCTCCATAGCCATGCGCCAGCAAACGGTGGTTTCCTCGGCATCGGCAGGACGAAGGACGAGTACAGAATTCTTGCCATGGTGGTTCTTCAGCTTCTCCATCAGGCGGATCTGTGCCTCCTGCTCAACAGGCTCGTGGGTAGGACCGTCCTCACCAACGCGGAATGCATCGTGGGTCCAGATGAACTTCACGGGCAGCTCCATCAGGGCAGCCATACGAACGGCGGGTTTCATATAGTCAGAGAATACGAAGAAGGTACCGCAAGCGGGGATGACACCACCGTGCAGAGCCATACCGATACAGCAGCAAGCCATGGTGAGCTCAGCCACACCAGCCTCGAAGAATGCACCGCTGAAGTCACCGCGAACGAGATCCTTGGTCTTCTTCAGGAAGCCGTTGGTGTTATCTGAATTGCTCAGGTCGGCAGAAGCACAAATCATATTGGGCACCTGCTCAGCCAGCTGACCGAGAACAGCAGCTGATGCACTACGAGTAGCTGAACCAGCCTTCTGCTCAACCTTGCTCCAGTCGATCTTCGGAGCCTTACCGCTGAACCACTCCTCCAGCTGCTTGGCCTGTACGGGATGACCCTTGGCCCACTCAGCCTTCTCAGCATAGCGCTCAGCTACAATCTTCTTCAGCTCCTCAGCACGCTTAGCATACATCTCCTTCACTTCAGGGAAGATCTGGAACGGATTCTCAGGATCAGCACCCAGGTTCTTCATGGTGTTGATGTAAGCATCACCACCCAGAGGAGCACCGTGAGTAGCGCAGTTGCTCTCGTAAGAAGAACCGTCAGCCTTACGTGCACCCTTACCCATTACGCAGTGTCCGATGATGAGTGATGGACGCTCCTTCTCAGCCTGAGCCTTCTTGATAGCCTCGCGGATCTGGTCTACGTTGTTACCGTCGATCTTCTGTACGTACCATCCCCAAGCCTCATACTTCTTGGCGGTATCCTCGCAGGTAACCACCTCTGTCTTTGTAGACAGCTGGATATCATTAGCGTCATAGAACATGATGAGGTTGTCGAGACCGAGGTTACCAGCAATACGGCCAGCACCCTGAGAGATCTCCTCCTGCACACCACCGTCAGAGATGTATGTATAGATGGTCTGGTTCATCACGTTGCCCAGACGAGCCTTCAGGAACTTAGCGGCGATAGCAGCACCTACAGCGAAACAGTGACCCTGCCCCAGAGGACCAGAGGTATTCTCGATACCGCGCTCAATCTCGCGCTCGGGGTGACCTGGAGTCACTGAACCCCACTGACGCAGGTTCTGCAGATCCTCCAATGTGTACTTACCAATAAGTGCGAGCTGGCTGTAGAGCATCGGAGCCATGTGACCAGGATCGAGGAAGAAACGGTCGCGACCCTCCCAAGCGGGATTCTCGGGGTCATACACTAAGAACTCACTGTACAGAGTGTTGATGAAATCTGCACCACCCATAGCACCGCCGGGGTGACCCGACTTAGCCTTTTCAACCATCGAAGCAGCAAGGATACGGATGTTGTCCGCTGCCATGTTCATAACTTTGTTGTCGTTCATAATGAATAATTATAATGTAAAAACGTTAATTTGCGTGCAAAGATACAAAATTAATCCGAAACAACCGAGAGTTTCTCACAAATTTTACATATCTTTGCAAGCGAAAACCTACGTTAAGAATAAAATGAGACAGAAACTATTATTCGTGTTCCTGCTGACCAGCGCGATGACGATGGCGCAGAAGGTGTTTATGGGTTCGCCTGACGGCAGACTCGATGTAAAGATTGAAGTAAATGGCGGAGTGGCCACCTATGCGGTCTATTATGACGGTTTCCAGGTGATGCAACCCTCGCAATTGGGCTTTGAGGCCGATTTCGGCGACTTTACCAAGGGCTTGTCGTTCAAGGAGAAGATAGGAGTGGACACTTTAAATCTGGTTCCTCTCGGGGTTTCAGACCAAACGGTGAATCTGAAATATAAGAAACTCAAGCATTCGAAGTACTCGACATGTAAGCAGTTCTATAAGGTCCCATTTAAGAATTCTAAAGGCCAAGAGATGTCGGTCGTTTTTTTGGTGAGAAACAACAACATCGCCTTCCGTTACGAGATACCCCGTCCTGGTGAGAATCCCAAGTGTGGCGTCATCCGTCGTGAGGTGTCGTCGTTCAAATTCCCTGAAGGGACCTGCACGTTCCTTTGTCCGCAGATCGGCCCGATGACGGGGTGGGAGCGTACCAAACCTAGCTATGAGGAGGACTATGAGGCCGATGCCTCGATGGCAAAGAAGTCACGCTTCTCTCAGGGGTATACTTTCCCATGCCTGTTCCGCGTGCCAGTGAATGATGTAAACAATGCGTGGGTACTGGTTTCTGAGACGGGCGTTGACGGTAGTTACGTGGGTTCCCATCTGAGCGACTATGCTCCCGAGACCGGTTATACCATCGCTTTCCCACAGGCTGGCGAGAACAATGGTATCGGCTCACCCTATGCTGGCATTCCTCTGCCTTACACCACACCTTGGCGCACCATTACCGTAGGCGCTTCGCTGAAACCTATCGTAGAGACCACCATACCCTATGACCTTGTTGAACCCAAATACACCACCATCTCAGACGGCAAACCAGGTCGTTATACGTGGTCGTGGCTTGTGTGGCAGGATGAGAGTATCAACTACGATGATCAGAAACAGTTCATCGACCTAGCTGCTGCGATGGGTTATGAGTACTGTCTCGTCGACAATTGGTGGGATCAGCGCATCGGTTACCAGCGTATCGAGGAACTTTCGAAATACGCTCAGTCGAAAGGGGTGAGCCTGATGCTCTGGTACAACTCCAACGGCTACGAGAATGACGCTCCGCAGACACCTCGCGACCGTATGTCAACAGCTATTGCACGTGATAACGAGATGACGTGGTTGCAGAAAATTGGTGTGAAGGGTATCAAGGTCGACTTCTTCGGAGGCGACAAACAGTGCACGATGCAACTCTATGAGGACATTCTCTTCGATGCCGCCCGTCATGGTCTGCAAGTCATCTTTCATGGTTGCACCATACCTCGCGGCTGGGAGATCATGTATCCCAACTATGTGGCTTCTGAGGCCGTGCTTGCTTCTGAAAATGTTTTCTTCTCTGAGGGACATGCTAAGAGCGAGGCCTTTGAGCTTTGCCTGCATCCGTTCATCCGCAATGCTGTGGGCACGATGGACTGGGGTGGAACGATTATGAATAAGTACCTGTCGCGCGATAATAAGAGCCGCCATCGTCGTTATACCACCGATATCTTCGAGATGGCTTCTGCCATCACCAATCAGACACCTGTCCAGTGTATCGCTATCCAGCCCAACAATCTTACGGAGTTGCCTCAGTTCGAACTTGATTTCCTGAAGCAGGTGCCGACCACGTGGGATAAGACACGTTTTATCGATGGATATCCTGGTAAATATGTGGTACTTGCTCGCAAACACGATGACAACTGGTATGTGGCTGGTCTGAATGCAGAGTCGCAGGCCAAGATGCTGATCATAGAAATGGAGGAGTGGGCAGGCAAGACTGTCGACTATTATGTCGACGATCCCAAGAAAGGTCCACAGTTGCAACAGCTGAAGTTCGACAAGAAAGGAAAGGCGAAGGTTACAATCCAACCAATGGGTGGAATCATCCTGAAATAATAAAGGTGCCTCAGCTGAGGCACCTTTACTTTTGGCGGTTTTCAAATATTATTTGATATTCAAAACGATAATCGACTTTGCCGGTACCTTAACGGTCAACACACCTTTGGCAAGTTTCGCATCTTTATAGTCGGTGGGTGCCACCGTCGTTGGGTGCTGAAAGTCGTTGAAGTCTGCAACGTTCTTTGACGTCAGAATACGACCCGAAACGGTCTTGGCGTTGTAGCCCTCGATATTGAAGTCAATCGTTTGGTCTTTGTCAAGGCTCACGTTTGTCACGGCCAGTACGATAGAACCGTCTGTCGTCTTTGCTGCCGAGGCAGAGAGCATGGGACAGGGACGATAGCCTGCATCCTTGGCGTTGGCTTTCTCCTTGAAGTAAGCCTTGCTCACTGCCATTACCTCGCTCTTGAGGTCGATGGGCAGATAGGTGGCTTCCATGAATGGGGTGTACATCTCGAAGACGTGATAGGTAGGTGTGAGTACCATATGCCCCGTGCCTTCCTGATCAGTAAGAATCATAGACTGGAGAACGTTTACGACCTGGGCGATATTCGCCATCTTCACGCGATCTGTATATTTATGGAACACGTTGAGGCTCAATGCGGCTACAAAGGCATCGCGTAGGGCATTTTGCTGGTAGAGGTGACCAGAAATAGTGCCGGGTTCCTCATCCCACCAGGTTCCCCACTCATCAACGAGCAGACCGATGGTGTTCTTGGGATCTTTCTCGTCCATGATGGCCTTGTGCTTCTTGATCACTTCCTCAATTTCGAGACATTTACCCAAAGCCCAGTAATATTGGTCGTTGTCGAACTTCGTGGCAGAGCCCTTGGAACCTTCCCATCCCGAACAAGTATAATAATGCAAGCTGATTCCCTGCATGCGGTTGCCAATCTTCTCCATACACACCTTTGTCCAGTCGTAATCGTAATCGCTGGCACCAGAGGCGATGCGATAGAGCTTGTTGCTACCCTGATCGCGCAGGTAGGTGTTGAACTTTCGGAACTCGTTGCTATAATATTCCGGAGTCATATTACCGCCGCAGCCCCAAGCTTCGTTGCCAATGCCGAAGTATTTTACCTTCCAGGCTTTATCTCGACCGTTAGCACGACGCAGACGAGCCATCGGTGTGTCACCATCGGAGGTCATATACTCAATCCACTGAGCCATTTCCTTGACGGTGCCGCTGCCGACATTACCACTAATATAGGGCTCGCAGCCGAGCATCTCACAGAGGTTCAGGAACTCGTGGGTGCCGAAGGAGTTGTCCTCGATGGTACCGCCCCAGTTGTTGTTTCTTAATGACGGACGCTTGTCCTTGGGACCGATGCCATCCATCCAGTGGTAGTCATCAGCGAAACACCCGCCAGGCCAACGCATGACGGGAATCTTCAGCGCCTTCAGGGCTTCGAAGACATCCTTGCGATAACCTTGGATGTTAGGGATCTGTGAGTTCTCGCCTACCCAGAGACCGCCGTAGATGCACGAGCCGAGGTGTTCGGAGAACTGACCGTAAATTTCTCTGTTGATCTTGGCTCCAGCCTGATTGGCGTGAACCGTAGCCTTTACATTCTCTGCCGCTATGGCGCTGGTGGCAAAAGACAGTGCCAATGATGCGGTAACGAAAAGTTTCTTCATGTTGTTTCTGTTGGGTTTGGGAATTTTGAAAGATTAATTTAAAATGGGATCTTTTACACTCAGACAGAGCATCGTCAGGTCATCGTTAGGCGCAGCACCATTGCGGTGCTTCTCAACTAGCTCATTCATCTTTTCGATGACTTGCTTAGCATTTTCGAAGGGGGTGAAACGCAGGACGTTGATAATCTGATCATCGCCAAACTGTTCCTGACTCTTGTTTTCGGCCTCATTCAGTCCGTCGGAGTAGACGAAGAGTGGTGTTCCCTTGATATTGTCGATTTGCTCGCCTTCGTAGTCAATATCCGGGAATAAACCTATCGGAGCGTTAGATTGCACATCGATGAATTCCGCATTTCGTGAACCGTCTGTTGTCTCACTCTTTTTGGCAATGAGAACAGGAGGATTATGGCCGGCATTGCAGAAGACCAGCTTACCACTATCCAGATAGACAAGTCCGATAAACATCGTGACGAACATACCCTGTTCATTATCTTCGGTGAGGGCGTTGTTCATTCTCGTTGCTATTTCGGCAGGCATCATGTGTTGAGTGGCGAGAGTACGGAATAGGCGTGTTGCCTGAGCCATAAAGAGAGATGCGGGAACGCCTTTTCCGCTGACATCTCCGACACAGAAATAGAGTTCTTTGTCGAGCAGCAGATAACCATAGAGGTCACCACCAACCTCTTTAGCGGGCGTCATAGAGGCATAGATGTCGAGACCAGGACGATCGGGGAAGATGTTAGGCACCATAGACATCTGAATGTCACGAGCGATACGCAATTCACTCTCGATACGCTCCTTGGCGGCGGTCGTCTCTTCCAATTGGTCGTAGGCGGCCTGAAGTTTAGAGTGAGCCACAGCTAAATGATGCTGAGCCTTGCGGCGATGATAGGTGTAAACGGTAAAGAATGTGACGATAAGTACTAATGCTAAGGCTGTACCTATTAATCGTTGCTTTGTGAGATCGGCCTGTTGACGGGCAATCTCTGCCTCTTGTTGTTGAGTGTCGTAGATTGTTGCCAACTCAGCGGCGTCGTCTTTCTTAGCGCGGATGATGGCGCTGTCAAGGGCATTGCAGATCTTCGTGCCGATGGCGATAGCTGAGTCTCTGCGCTGTGCACCTACGTTCGCATGGAACTTCGGAAGGAGAAACTGTTTGATGTTGTCAAGCGTCAACTTAATGCCGTTCTCCTGCATCAGCTGATCCAGATCACTGAAGTGGTTGGCAGCTTCGGTATAACGGTGAGCAGCCATCAGGTAATCGTTAGCATAGAGACGTCCTTGACCTGTTTTTCCATATCTGGTGTTAATACCTTCTTGATAAGCTTTTGCGGCTTCTTTGGGCTGTCCGTTGTTCTGTAGGATAATAGCCTTCAATAGCCATACTTGAGCTCTTGCATCATCGGTAATACTGTCTCTGACGGCGTCAGGCGTTGATTGTGCCATATAGAATTTGTCAACAAGCCTATCCGCACGTTCTATCCAAGGAAGAGCATCTTCATAGCGTTGGGCATTGATATACTCATCGGTGGTACTGATAATACTCTCAAAAGACATCAGCATCAGTCGTCCTACGCTATCGTTCGCAGATAACTTCATGAAAGCGTTATATGAGCGTTCAAAGTTATTGGCAGCCTGTTTTATTCTTCCAAGATTCAGTTGACAACAGCCAATTGTGTTCATCAGCATGGCGGCATCAGTGTCGGACTCACGGTCGTTCTCCTTAAGCTTCCATAAGGCGTCCATCGCGATGTGAAGGGCGTCGTTATAGTCGCCTTTTTTCAAGAGTAAGGTAGCCAGACGACGAGCTGACTTGTAATAGTTCAGCTCGTCGCTCTCGCTCTTGATATCAGACTCTACTACCTTTTTATAATAGACCTCTGCAGAACGCATCTGTTTTTGATGGTAATAGGCTACACCACGCCATCGGTTGGCGTTCTGAGAAGTGATGTCACCCTCAGCTTCCAGACTGTCCGCCAGTTCGAGTACACGTTTGTAGTTTTGCACTTCGCCTGCAGCGAACATCAGACTGTCGCCCTTGCCTGCCTTCAACTTCGCGTGGCTGTTACCCTCGCACGAAGTGACGATGGCAGCAATGAGGATGACCAGGATAATAGAATATATTTTCACCTTGGATGCTTTACTTGTTGTCTACAGCTGACTGCTCGATGGGGAGACAGCGTTTGTAGTTTTCGATATACTTCTCGAAGCCTGCGACGTCCTCTGCAGTAGGCGCAATGGATACACCTGTGTTGCCTGCAAAGACAACGTTTTCGAGGTAGTCAGCAAGAGAGAGCTTGTCGGGATTATTTACAGCGTAGCCAGCTAACAGGGCGATACCCCATGCACCACCTTCGCCAGCGGTCTCCATCACGCTGATGGGCGAGTTGAGGGCGGCAGCGAGCATACGCTGACCCACGCCTGGCGTCTTGAAGTAACCACCGTGACCAGTGATGCGATCCACGCGGATCATCTCCTCCTTGAAGAGGATGTCGTTACCGATCTTCAACACACCGATAGCGCCATAGAGATGAGCACGCATGAAGTTGGCGAGGTTGAACTTGTCGTTGGCAGAACGTACGAACATCGGACGTCCCTCAGCGAGACCGGTGACAGGCTCGCCGCTGACGTAGTTGTAGGCCATCAGACCTCCGCAGTCGGTGTCACCTTCAAGGGCTTTGTTGAAAAGCTTGCCATAGAGTTCGTTCATATCTACCTCGATACCAAGCAGTTGCTGATACTCCTTGAATAGACCTACCCAGGCATTGATATCGCTGGTGCAGTTGTTACAGTGAACCATAGCGACCAGAGATCCGTCAGGGGTGGTGACCATATCGATCATCTCGTAAGGTTTGCTCAGCGGCTTCTCGAGTACGATCATCGAGAATGATGAGGTTCCAGCAGAGACGTTACCTGTGCGTTGCTTGACGGCGTTGGTGGCAACCATTCCGGTGCCTGCGTCGCCCTCAGGAGGACAAACGGCACAGCCGGGTTTCAGATGGCCGGAGACGTCAAGCTTCTTAGCGCCTTCTGGCGTCAGGAAACCTGCGTTCTCACCAGCGTTGAGTGACTTGGGCAGAATGTCGAGCAGCTTCCAGGGATAGCCCTTTGGAGCAACGAGCTCGTCAAACTTTTTCACCATCGTTGCATCGTAGGTCTTGGTAGCGGGATCGACGGGGATCATACCAGATGCGTCGCCTACACCGAGGACGAACTGACCGGTTACCTGCCAGTGTACATAGCCTGCGAGGGTGGTGAGGTACTTGATGTCCTTCACGTGCTCGTTATCCTCGAGGATGCACTCATACAGATGGCTGATGCTCCAGCGAAGGGGGATGTTGTAGTTGAAGAGCTTGGAGAGCTCGGCAGCGGCCTTACCGGTATTGGTATTACGCCAAGTGCGGAAGGGTACGAGGATCTCCTGCTTCTCGTTGAAAGCCATATAGCCGTGCATCATAGCGGAGAAACCAATGGCGGCGAGGGTCTCGATCTCGCAGTCGTATTGCTTCTGGACGTCCTTGCGGAGGTCGGCATAGCAGTCTTGCAGACCGTACCAAACGGCTTCGGTAGAGTAGGTCCAGAGACCGTCTACCAACTGATTCTCCCACTCGTGTGAGCCCTGTGCGATGGGCTTGTTGTCCTCGTCGATGAGGACGGCCTTGATGCGGGTAGAGCCAAACTCGATACCGAGAATGGCTTTACCTGCTTCGATTGTTTGTTTTGCAGTCATATCTTACTTCAGTGCTTTGTTCAACATATAGTAAACCTCGTTGTTGCGGAGCGTCTGCTTGAAGTCGGCGATGTTTGTCTGCTTGTTGATGCGGACGTACTCAATACCGAGCATCTCAGCGAAATCTTCCCAGTACTCCTCGTTGATGTCGTAGGAGAAAGCTGAGTGGTGAGTACCACCGGCGAGGATCCAGGCAGCAGCACCAATCTCGAAGGTGGGCTGGGGAATCCAGAGTGCAGAAGCAACAGGCAACTTGGGCATGGGCTTCGGCTCGATGCACTCTACCTCCTGAGAAATCAGGCGGAAACGGTTGCCGAGGTCAACGACTGTAGCCTTGATACCACGACCAGTCTTTGAGGTGAACACGAGACGGGCGGTCTGTTGCTTGCGGATACCGATTCCGAGGAAGTGTACCTCGAGTTTGGGTTTGTCAGAAGCGATGAGCGGACAAATCTCGAGCATGTGGCTCTGCAGGCAAGATGAACGCTCGCCAGCAAAGTTGAGGGTATAGTCCTCGAGGAAAGAACAACCTGTAGGCATGCCCTGCTGGATGACCCAGAGGGTGCGATAGAGACATGCGGTCTTCCAGTCGCCCTCGGCACCGAAACCGTAACCCTCTTCCATCAGACGCTGTGAAGCGAGGCCAGGAATCTGGTCGAAGCCGACGAAGTTGGGATCGTTGATGTCGGCATCACCGAGGTCGTCGAAGTTGGTGGTGAAGGCAGTGGCGCCCTCATCCTTCAGCACGCGGCGCAGGGCAATCTCAGCTTTGGCAGCGTTCTTCACCTTCTCCCAATAGACCTGCTCGCCACTCTCATCGATCTTAATGGTGTAGAGCTTCTTGTATTCCTCAACGAGGGCATCAGCCTCTGCATCGGTAACCTTCTTGAAGTAGTCCATGAGCGAGCTGACGGGGTAGTAGTCTACGTGGTAGCCTAAGCGCTGCTCGAACTCCACACGGTCGCCATCGGTGACGGCCACGTTGTTCATGTTCATACCGAACATCAGACAGCGTACGTTGTGAGCATCAGCGACACCAGCAGCTACGCGAGCCCAAACGGCAATCTGCTTCTGGGCCTTCTCGTCCTTCCAGTAACCGCAGACCACCTTACGGGCGATGCGCATACGGGTGCAGATGTGTCCGAACTCGATGTCGCCGTGAGCACTCTGGTTCAAGTTCATGAAGTCCATGTCAATCTCGCTCCAGGGGATCTCGGCATTGTACTGAGTGTGGAAATGAAGCAGGGGTTTCTGCAGCTGCTGCAGGCCCTTGATCCACATCTTAGCGGGGGAGAAGGTGTGCATCCAGGTGATGATACCCACGCACTTCTCATCGTTGTTGGCAGCCAGCATGATCTGCTCAACTTCCTTTGAACTGTTGGCTGTGCCCTTATATACAATCTTCACAGGGATGTTGCCGCTCTTGTTCAGACCGTCGACCATCTCCTTTGAGTGACCGTCGACAGCTACGACTGCGTCACCTCCATAGAGCAACTGTGCACCAGTTACCCACCATATTTCAAAATTCTCAAATGCTTTCATTTTTTACCTTTTTACTTTTTTACTTTTTCTTCTGTCCATAATAAGCATTAGGACCATGTTTGCGCATATAGTGCTTTTCGACGAGCAATGGATTCATTGTCGTCTGTGGGTTTACCGTCAATGAGATGAATGCCATTTTAGCACATTCTTCCATCACCTTAGCGTTGTATACGGCATTGGCGGGCGAGGTTCCCCATGCGAAGGGACCATGATTCTTAACCAACACTGCTGGAGTATGGTCAGGGTTGATCTTACGGATGTTCAGAATCTCGTCAACGATGACATTTCCGGTCTCCAGTTCGTACTGTCCTTTGACCTCAGCCTCGGTCATGTCTCGTGTGCAAGGGATATCCTTATAGAAATAGTCGGCATGAGTGGTACCGATATTGGGGATATCCTTACCTGCTTGCGCGAATGCTGTGGCATAGGTCGAATGGGTGTGCACGACGCCTTGTATATTAGGGAAGGCCTTATATAATACAAGGTGTGTAGGGGTATCGCTCGACGGATTCAGTTCTCCGTCTACAACTTCGCCAGACTCGAGGTCTACCACCACCATATCGCTGGCTTTCATGACGTCGTAGTCGACGCCAGAGGGTTTGATGACTACCAGACCGTGCTCACGGTCGATGCCGCTGACATTTCCCCATGTAAATATCACGAGATTATGTTTTACCAGGTCCAGATTCGCCTGGAATACTTTTTCTTTCAGTTCTTCGAGCATTGTTCTATAATTTAAAAGTCGGATCTTCCTTGTAGGCCCTCTTGTTGAAGCGATATAGGAAGGCACCACGTTTTGACCCTGTTTTGTCGATGAGTTCAGTCTTCTCAATGAAGTCCATATCCTTGATGCGTTTGCGGAAGTTGCGCTTGTCGACTTCTTCGCCACTGACGGCCTCATAGAGCTTTTGGAGCTGTGTGAGGGTGAATAGGCTGGGAAGCAGTCGGAAACTGATGGGTTCGTTGGAAATCTTTTGCCGCATCATCTTTCTGGCTCGTTGAATCATCTCGTTGTGGTCGGAATAAAGAGTAGGCACCTCATCGAAGTTTACCCATTCCAACCCGTATTCCTGACGCAGGCAATCATCGTAGTCTTTCACGTTGATAAGTGCGTAGTAGGCAATAGATACCACGCGCTCGCCTGGGTCACGGTCTACGTTACCAAAAGCACCAACTTGCCGCATATAGAGGTTTCGAAGTCCGGTGAGGTCGAAGAGCACACGGTTTGCAGCATCATCGACGCTCTCGTCGCTGCGAACGAAACCTCCGTAGAGACTCCATTCGCCGCGACCAGGATCCATCTGCCGTCGTCCGATCAGAATCTTCAGCTTTCCTTCGTCGAAGCCGAAGATGATACAGTCTACCGACAACCAGACTTTAGAGTGTTCACCATAAAAACTTGTCATTTCCTTAATCGTTGATTACCAGAAATAGATGTAGAATGCTACGGTGAAGCCCAGGATGATTACTGTATGAATGACATCCCAATGGTTCCAGCTGGCACGTGTGGCTGCGCGCTGCTCAGGTGTAGAAGTACCGAATACCAGACCCTGAATCTTCTTCTCATCAGGTGCTTCAGTAATCAGTGATACGAAGATAACGATGAGGCAGCATACAATCAGCATCACGCCGCAGAAGAACAGCCAGTTGAAGTCGTAGAACACAGCCTTGAACCAACTGTCAGCAGCATCTGTTGCATTACTGTAATAGACCTTTGCACCCAGACGCGTCAAACCGATGATGATACCGGATAGCAGACCCCACATACCACCCTTGGCAGAGGCACGCTTCCAGGTAATACCCAACAGGAAGGCGGCAGCAATACCAGGAGCCAAGACAGACTGAACGTCCTGCAAGTAGTTATAAAGCACATTACCTACTGAGCGCATAATGGGAATCCACAGAATACCGAGAATCACGATGACTACAGTAGCGGTCTGTCCGATGCGCACGAGGCTCTTCTCAGAGGTCTCGGGCTTCAGACGCTTCCAGAAGTCGATGGTGAACAGCATGGCTGAAGAGTTGAACAGTGATGCCAACGATGACATCAGCGCAGCAAGGATACCGCAGACTACGAGACCTTTCACACCTGCAGGCAGGATTTTTGCCACGAGGGTGGGGAAGGCTGCATCGGCATTAGGCGTACCGTCGGCAAGAAGAGGCAGGAAACCGCCGTCGCCAGCATACTTCTGATGCAGTGCGAAAGCAATCATACCAGGAATCAGGAACAGGAATACGGGCAACAGTTTCAGGTAAGCACCGAAGATCGTACCACGACGGGCTTCCGTCTCGTTCTTACCAGAGAGTACACGCTGTACAATATACTGGTCAGTACACCAGTACCAGAAACCGATGACAGCAGAACCAATCAGGGCACCAAGCCAAGGATACTGTGGGTCGCTGTTCGAACGCATCAGGTGAATCATCGTACCTGTAGCACCTTCGTAGTTGGGCTTTACATCACAAAGTTGCAGCATCTGATCCCAGCTGCCCAATGCCTTCATACCCAGGACGAGGATGATCAGCGAACCCAACAGCAGGATAGGCGTCTGCAGCACAGAAGTGTAGAGCACGCTCTTCATACCGCCGAAGATGGTGTAAACAGCAGTGATGAGCACAAGTCCGATAGCGGCAATCCAGAAGAAGTCGATACCCCAGAGCTCTTCGATGCCGAAGACCTGCTGGAACACCAGACCGCCTGCATATACCGTTACGGCCACCTTGGTCAGCACATAGCTGATGAGTGAGATAACCGAGAGAATAGTACGGCTCTGGGTGTTATAACGACGCTCCAGGAACTCCGGCATGGTGTAAACCATCGAACGGGAATAGAAGGGCACGAACACCCATCCAAGAATCAGGATCATCCATCCCTGGATCTCCCAATGGGCCATAGCCATACCTGACGAAGCACCTGCACCTGCGAGTCCGATGAGGTGTTCTGAACCGATGTTCGATGCAAAGATTGATGCACCGATAGCAATCCAAGTGGCGTCTTTACCGCCTAAGAAATAGTCTGCTGAGTTGTCGTTTTTCTGAGAGACGACCCATAATACAATGCCGATCAGCGCACAACAGAAGACGCCAATGACAATCCAGTCTAATAATGCCATATTGATTTACGTTTTTAGAATATTACGATGTTAGTTTTATTTCACAGAGAACTTGTAAGCAGCGTGGCTGAAGTACTTCTCTCCAGGATTCAGTACGGGCTGTACCCACTGTGGCTTGTTGGGAGAGTCGGGATACTTCTGGCTCTCCAGACATACGCTGACGTGCTGAGGATACGGTCCATGCTTGTGCTGGATGTTCAGTTCGTTGCCAACACCTTGGAAGTTTCCGCTGTATACCTGTACACCAGGCTCGTTGGTGAACATCTCCATGAAGATACCGGTTTTCGGAGAATAGAGGCTGGCGCAGACCTGAGTGTCGTCGCCCTTACCGTCCTTGAACGTGTTCAGACACCAGTTGTGGTCATAACCGCCGGCATTCTGAATCTGGTCGAACTGCGACTTGATGCTGTCGCCAATAGCGTGAGGTGTACGGAAGTCCATCGGCGTACCCTCAACCGACTTGATCTCACCCGTTGGAATGTAAAGTGTGTCGCTGGGGGTGAAGTTGTCGGCATTCACGTAAAGCACCATATCATAACCGGGCTGTGTGAAGTCACCGCTCAGGTTATAGTAGTTGTGATTAGTCTGGTTGATAATTGTCGGCTTGTCGGTCTCTGCTTCCCATGTGATGTCGAGGACGTTGTCAGAGGTGACCTTATAGGTTGTAATGGCCATCACCTTGCCGGGGAAACCGTTTTCGCCATCAGCTGCGACAATCGTCAGTTTCAGGATAGAGTCTCCAACCTGTTCTGCATCGTAAACCTGATTCATCCAGCCTGTGGTGCCACCACCGTGCAGACAGTTAGGACCGTCGTTCTGCTTCAACTGGAATTCAACGTCGTTCAGCGTAAACTTGCCGTCCTTGATACGATTAGCATAACGGCCTACACTGGAACCGTAGTCAGTGGGGGAGTTGAGGGTATCAGCATACTGGGCAATGTTGTCGAAACCGAGAACAACGTCCGTAGGCTTACCGTCCTTGTCAGGAACGACGAGTGATACCACGCGACCGCCATAATTGGTGATGCATACCTCCATACCGTTAGCGTTCTTCAGGGTGAAGAGCTTCACGGGTTTGTTCTGAAGGGTTGTGTCGAACTTGGCTGGGTCAAGACCCGATACCGTGAGTACAGGAGCCTGCTGGTTACCTGCACATGCTACAAACATCAGCGCTGCTGCGCCAAGGCTCAAAAAACTACTTTTCAGTACTTTCATTTTTGTTAGCTTTAAGTTGTTATACGTTGTGATTGCAATTTGGCTGTAAATTTACAACTTATTTCCGAACCGACCAACAAAAATGACATAAAAATTGACGGTAAAGTGTAATTTTTACACCTTACCGCCAGAATTTAACCTTTATAAACACAAATTGTGCTTTCTTAGGTCACTTTTTAGCAGAGTTTGCGTGAACCGTCGCCGATGACAACATCATAGACTTTCGGCTCATGACCATACTTCTCGTTGAACTTTTTCTTAGCATCCTCAACGAACTTCTTATAGAGGTCGTTGCGTACGAGGTTGATGGTGCAACCACCAAAGCCGCCACCCATGATTCGCGAACCAGTGACGCCATTCTCTTTGGCGATGTCATTCAGGAAATCGAGTTCCTCACAGGATACCTCGTAGTCCTTCGACAGACCTTCGTGGGTCTTGTACATCATCTCACCGACTTTCTCGTAGTCGCCTTCGTTCAGCGCATCGCAGACAGCCAGCACACGGTCCTTCTCACCGAGTACGAACTTGGCGCGCTTGTAGTCCTCAGCGCCAACTTCCTCCTTGACTTCCTCCAACTGCTCCCAAGTGCAGTCGCGCAGGGTCTCAAACTTACCCTCCGGATGCTTGGCGGCAATGTGTTTCACCACATTCTCACAGCTGTTACGACGGTCGTTGTAGGGTGAACCGGCCAACTGGTGCTTGACCACAGAGTCGAGCAGCACGAGACGATAGCCGTCGGGCTTGAAGGGGAAGTACTCGAACTCACGACTGCGACAGTCGAGGCGCATCAGACAACCTGCCTTGCCGAAGACAGAGGCGAACTGGTCCATGATACCGCATTTCACGCCACAGTAATTGTGCTCTGTAGCCTGACCGGCGAGAACCATATCCCACTGGCTGATCTTATTGTCGGCAAAGATGTCGTTCAGACCACAGGCAATACAGCTTTCCATAGCGGCTGAAGACGACATACCTGCGCCCAGGGGAACATCACCTGCAAAGGCGATATTAAATCCTTTAATGGGTGCGCCCAATTTCTTCATTTCCAAAGCGATACCGTAAATATAACGAGCCCAACTTGCACGTGGTCCGTCAGGATCGGAAAGCTTGAAGTCTACGCGGTCCTTCAGGTCGATGGCGTAAGCCATTATGGTATCTTCTGTATCGTTGGCACGCATCTCGGCCATAATACCTTTATCAACAGCTCCAGGAAACACAAAACCACCATTATAGTCGGTGTGCTCACCGATAAGGTTGATACGTCCAGGAGAAGCATATACGTTGCCGGTCTTTCCATCAAAGTGCTTGATGAAACGGCTTCTTACAAATTCAATATCCATCATGATAATTCGTAATTAATAATTAATAATGCATAATTAGTCTACCTTGATGTCTGTATTCACATTCTTGCAACCGATAAGCGCATAGAACAGGATATAGGCCAACATGGCGATAACCAGCCAATAGCTGAAAATCGGTCCGGCTGACTTCGCAATAGCCTCCTGGATCAACGGCATGATACCACCGCCGACAACCATCGTCATGAAGATACCGGATGCTGCTTCAGTGTATTTGCCGAGGCCCTCAACGGAGAGGTTGAAGATACCACCCCACATAATAGAGGTACAGAGACCGCAGGCGGGGATGATAAAGCTCTTGGCCGGCACATCATGTCCATTGAAACTGATGGTAACAGTCTCTGGCATGAAGATGGCGATCAACAGTAATGCGATTGCAACAGCGCTGACTGTCGACAGCTGTAACTTCGTAGAAACCTTACCGGAGATGGCGCTGGAGCATGCACGTCCGATCATCATCAGGAGCCAGTAGGCTGCTGCCAGCGTACCACCGACGGCTGCTGCACCCTCGAAACCGAGGTCAGTGACGTAGAAGTTCAACTCCATGGGGATACCGATTTCGATACCGACATAGAAGAAGATGGCAATCACGCCGAGCACACAATGGCGGAAAGCCAATGGACTGCGCTCATACTTAGGTTGTACCTTACCGAGTGTAGGCTCAGGGATGCTCACACGGCTGATAATGACAAACGAGATGGCAAAGACGGCCATACCGATAAAGAGTAGGGGAGCCACATCGCTCATGCTCGTGTCCTTTGTGACGGTACCTACGAGGATACCAGCCAACAGCGGGGTCAGCGTACCGGTGAGTGAGTTCATCGTACCACCGATCTGGATGAGCTGGTTACCTTTGTTTCCACCACCACCAAGCAGGTTCAGCATCGGGTTCACCACGGTGTTCAGCATGCAGACGCAGAAACCGCAGATAAAAGCGCCCAACAGATAGATAATCAGGTTGAGGGCCACAGGAATGCTGTCGTATGTAAAGACGTATGTGCCGGCTCCCACGAGGCTCGAGAGATACTGGAACACCAGACCCACGATACCGACAATCAGTGCCGTCAGCGCTGTCTTCTTATAGCCATACTTGACCAACATCTTTCCTGCAGGAATACCCATGAAGAGATAGGCGGCAAAGTTCATCAGGTTACCCCATGCTTTTGCAAAGGGATACTCGAATCCCCAGATATTGCCGAATGGTGCACCCATGTTCGTGACGAAACTGATCATCGCGAAGATGAAGCACATGGTGATAATGGCAACCAACTTGCCATCGTTCTTGGTCTCAGTCATAATGTCCTGTTTATGTTGTTGTGGTTGATTACTCTACGACACCAAAGCGATAGATCGTCTTCTGCTTGTAGCGCTGACCTGGATTCAGAATGACGCTGGGGAAGTAAGGACGGTTGGGGGTGTCGGGGAAGTGCTGAGCCTCGAAGCATACAGCAGAACGGAACGGGAACGTACATCCGTTAGCGCCCTTGTAGCCTGTGGCGTAGTTGGCGGTGTAAAGCTGCATACCGGGTTCGGTGGTGAAGACTTCCATCGTACGTCCGCTCTTCGGTTCTGTCACCTTGGCGGCAAAACTCAGTTCGCCCTCTTCGCGCTTGTTCAGCACGTAGTTGTGGTCGAAGCCCTTACCGAACTTGATCTGCTCGTGGTCAGCCTCGATGTCCTGTCCGAAGGGTTTCGGCTTGCGGAAGTCGAACGGTGTACCTTCAACCTTCAGGATCTCACCTGTAGGAATGGCGGTAGCGTCAGTAGGCAGGTAGAAGTCTGCATTGATCTCACAGATCTGATCCAGGATGTCGGGTGTGGGATCAGCGGTACCGGCCAGTGAGAAGAAGGCGTGATGCGTCAGGTTCACGATGGTCTTCTTGTTCGTGGTAGCCAGATATTCGATCACCAGTTCGTTCAGATCGGTGAAGGTGAATTCTACCGTCACGTCCAATTCGCCGGTATAGCCTTCCTCACCGTATGATGAGATGCGGTGCAGGGCGAGAGCACGGGGACCCATCTGACGGGCGTCCCAAACCTTGGCGTTGAAACCTACAGCACCTCCGTGAAGGTGGTTGGGGCCGTCGTTGAGTGCCACCTGGTAGTCCTTGCCGTTCAGGGTGAACTGACCTTTGCAGATACGGTTACCCCAACGACCGATAAGGGTCGAGAGGTAAGGCTCCTTACCGCTGGTGAGTTGTTTGATACTGTCGTGACCTTGGATCACGTTTGCTACGTTGCCATTCTTGTCGGGGACCATAATCGCACAGATTGCACCTCCATAGTTAGAGATGGCGACTTCGTAACCCTTACGGTTCCTGAGAATGTACAAATCGGTTTTCTTACCATTAATCGTGGCCTGGAAGTTCTCCCGCTTCAGACCACACAGATTCGCTGTTTCTGTTGTATTAGCCATAATTGATATGTTTTTAGTTACAAAACTATCTGTCTGCAAAGTAACAGAAAAAAATCCAAACAGACAAAGGAAACAACGAAAAAAATGTTGAAGGATGTCTTAAAAAAAACTAAATGCAATTTTTGAAGAAGTCAGCAACGACGTAACTGCTGCCTCCTACGAAGATGAAATCGTCTGATGCACAGGACTTTCTGGCATTTTGCCAGGCTTCTGCGACGCTGGGGAAGCTTTCTCCGTAAAGACCGCGCTGTTCACCGATAATTTTGAGCACATTCTCAGAAACGGCACGTTTTGTGTCAGCCTTGGTGAAGTGATAGATGGCGTCTTTGGGCAGTAATTCCATGATACCGTCCATGTCTTTATCGTCTACGAGACCGAAGATGATGTGCATCTTTCTGCACTCCACCTGACTCAGCTGCCGACTGATATACTGCCATCCTCCGACGTTGTGTCCTGTGTCGCATATCACCCTCGGCGATTCGGATACCGTCTGCCAACGGCCTCTCAGCCCGGTGATCTCACAGACCGACTTAAAGCCCTTGGCCACTTCCTGTCCTTTGGTCTCCGAATTGTCATCGTCGGCAAAGCGGTACATATAGCCTTCGTCTTCCAGGATCCTGCAGGCGGTCAGGATGGTGTTGGCGTTTTTCTCCTGACAGAAACCTTGCAATTCACCATATACCAGTCCGTAGTGCGCTGTGGTATAGCGGATGCCTAAGTTCGACTCTCCTACGCTGATCACCTCGGGGTGGTCTTCGGCGAAGGTGACAGGTGCGCCGGTCTCTTGGGCGACAGCCTCAAACACCATGCGTGTCTCTGGTGTCGTCTCGCCGATGACCACGGGTACACCTTTTTTCATAATACCGGCTTTCTCCATCGCGATCTGTTCCAGCGAGCTGCCCAGCAGTTTGGTGTGGTCCAGACTGATGTTGGTGATCACGGAGAGTATCGGGGTGATGATGTTCGTGCAGTCCAGTCGTCCGCCGAGTCCTACTTCGATGACGGCGATGTCTACCTCCATATCCTTGAAGTATTTGAAGGCCATCGCTGTGGTCACCTCGAAGAACGAGGGATGCAGGGGTTCGAAGAAACTCTTCTCCTTCTCCACAAAGCTGACGACGTAGTTTTCGTCGATGGGATGTCCGTTGACGCGGATACGTTCCGAGAAGTCAACGAGGTGTGGCGACGTATAGAGACCTGTCTTGTAACCGCACTCCTGCAGGATGGCGGCGATGGTGTGGGCACATGAGCCTTTGCCGTTGGTGCCGGCCACGTGGATGGTCTTGTACGCCTGATGAGGGTGTCCGAAGTGCTCATCCAGCTTCAGCGTATTGTCCAGTCCTTCCTTATACCCCGATGCGCCTTGCTTCTCGAACATCGGCATCTGGTTGAACAGGTAGTTGCAGGTCTCTCTATATGTCATTGCTTAGTTGAAATAGTTCTTGAAACGTTGGAAGATCGAGTCGCGGGTCTGCTTGTCGCCCTTGAAGTTGTCGCTGTTCTTGAAACGTTCGATGGCCTCCTTCTCTTCGCGACTCAGGGTCTTCGGCACATAGACGCTGATGTTCACCACCAGGTCGCCCCTGCCCGAGCCGTAGCCCTGTACTGCGGGCAGGCCTTTTCCTCTCAGTCGGAGGGTCTTACCAGGCTGCGTACCGTTGTCGAGTTTCACCTTCAACTTGCCGCCGTCGATGGTGGGAATCTCCACGTCACCGCCAAGGGCTGCTGTAGGGAAGTCTAACAAGAGATTGTATATCAGGTCGTTACCATCGCGTACGAAGGTGTCGTTTTCTTCTTCCTCGATGAACACCTGGATGTCGCCTGCGATGCCGTTGTGCTTGCCGGCATTACCCTTGCCAGGTACATTCACCACCATACCTTCGGCCACACCGGCGGGGATGTTGATCTCCACCACTTCCTCGCCTTTCTCGATACCTGTGCCGCCGCAGTGCTTACACTTGTTCTTGATCACCTGACCCTCACCGCCACAGGTGGGACAGACGCTCTGCTGCTGCATCATACCGAAGATGCTCTGTGTGGTGTGTGTGATGACACCTTGTCCGTGACAGGTAGGACACTGTTCCTTACCGCTGCCGGCCTCTGCACCGCTACCGCTACAGTGGGGACATGGGATGTCCTTACGCACCTTGAATTTCTTGGTGACGCCCTGATTGATCTCCTGCAGCGAGAGTTTCACCTTCAGCCGCAGGTCGCTGCCGCGATGCTGTTGCGGACGTCTCGGACCGCCTCCAAAGCCTCCGAAGCCGTGACCGCCGAAGATGTCGCCGAACATCGAGAAGATGTCGTCCATATTCATCGACGCACCGCCGAAGCCGCTGAAGTCGAAGCCGCCGCCCATTCCAGGACCGTTGAAGCCGAACTGGTCGTACTGCTGACGGGTCTTCGGGTCGTGCAGCACGTTATAGGCCTCGGCAGCTTCCTTGAATTTCTCTTCTGCCTCTTTGTCACCCGGATTACGGTCGGGGTGATATTTGATGGCTATCTTGCGATACGCCTTCTTGATCTCGTCCTCTGATGCGCCTTTCTCGACGCCCAGCACCTCATAGTAGTCTCTTTTTTGTGCCATATTATCTTTGTTAACGACAACTTAGACAACTAAATTGTCCTTGTTGTCAAAGTTGTCGTCATATATAATTTGTATTTTTATTATTTCATTGGCCAACGGCGACTTTTGCGTGACGGATGACTTTGTCGTTCAGTTTGTAGCCCTGTTGCAGACAGTCGATGACCTTACCCTTCTTGTCATCGCCCATTCCCGGCACCATGGCCACAGCCTCGTGTACGTCGGTGTCGAAGTCGGCATCCTCAGTCTCGATCTTGCTCACACCCTGGGCCTCAAGGGCCTTCATGAATTTCTGGTAGATCAGTTCCATACCCTCACGCAGCACGGCGGGGTCGTCGGTCTTCGCACCGTTCTCGATGGCGCGCTCCATATCGTCGAGCACGGGCAGGATGGCTGTGATGGTCTTCTCGCCACCGTTCAGGATCAGCTCAGCGCGCTCCTTCAGCGTACGTTTGCGGTAGTTGTCAAACTCAGCGGCCTTATATAGTAGCTGGCTCTTCAGTTCTGCGATTTCTGCCTGAGCGACCTCCAGAGGGTCTTTTTCTTCGGCGTTTTCTGCATTCTCAGATTCCTCGGAATTCTCGGAATTCTCTGCCTGATTGTCAGTTTCTTCGAGGGGAGTCTCGTTCAGTGTCTCCTCATCCTCGATCTTAATATCTTTTTTTGTCATAATAGCGGTTGTTTAAAGTCTTTGCTTGTATTTCAGCAAAATCTATGCCACTTTTCCCTTTTTACTATTCACTATTCACTATTCCCTTTTCACTCTTCACTCTTCACTCTCATGCGTAGAGCTCTGCTTTTTTCGCCTTGATGGCCTCGTCGTAGATATAGTCATCGTAGGTCATCAGCTTGTCGATCGTGCCCTTCGGTGTCAGTTCGATGATGCGGTCGGCCACCGTGTTGATGAACTCATGGTCGTGTGAGGCAAACAGGATGTTGCCCTTGAACTGGATGAGGTTGTTGTTGAAGGCCTGAATCGATTCGAGGTCCAGGTGGTTCGTCGGGGTGTCGAGAATCAGACAGTTGGCGTTCTTCAGCTGCATGCGTGCGATCATACAACGCATCTTCTCACCTCCGGAGAGCACATTCACGTGTTTCAGCACGTCCTCTTCCTTGAAGAGCATACGTCCGAGGAACGACTTCATCGTCACCTCGTTGCCGGGTCCCCACTGTGAGAGCCAGTCTACGAGGTTCATCTCCGACTGGAAGAACTCGGTGTTGTCGAGTGGGAGATAGGCGGTGGTGATGGTCACGCCCCACTTATAGGTACCGGCCTGCGCCTCGCGGTTGCCGTTGATGATCTCGAAGAGAGCGGTCATCGCCTTGGGGTTATGCGAGAGGAAGACGGTCTTCTGTCCCTTCTCGATGGTGAAGTTCACGTTGTCGAACAGCACCGTTCCGTCGGCATCTACGGCCTTCAGGCCTTCCACTTCGAGGATCTGTGTACCAGGCTCGCGCTCCATCGAGAAGATGATACCCGGATACTTACGGGTAGAAGGCGTGATCTCCTCCACGTTCAGTTTCTCCAGCATCTTCTTACGCGAGGTGGTCTGCTTTGACTTGGCCACGTTGGCTGAGAATCGGCGGATGAACTCCTCCAGCTGCTTCTTCTTCTCCTCGGCCTTCATCTTCTGGTTCTGGGCCTGACGTAGGGCCAGCTGTGAACTCTCGTACCAGAACGAGTAGTTACCCGAGAACAGTGTCACCTTGCCGAAGTCGATGTCTACGGTCTGTGTCGAGACGGCGTCGAGGAAGTGACGGTCGTGCGACACCACGAGCACACACTGCTCCAGGTTCGACAGGTATTCCTCCAGCCACTGCACGGTGTCGAGGTCGAGGTCGTTGGTGGGCTCGTCGAGCAACAGGTTGTCGGGATGTCCGAACAGCGCCTTGGCCAGCATCACGCGCACCTTCTCGTTGTTCGAGATCTCTGCCATCTGCTTGTAGTGCTGCGGCTCCTGTACGCCCAGGTTCTGCAACAGCTGTGCGGCCTCGCTCTCGGCTTCCCAGCCGTTCATCTCGGCGAAGGCCATCTCCAGTTCGGCGGCTCTCACACCGTCTTCTTCGGTCATCTCGGGCTTCGCATAGAGGGCTTCGCGCTCCTTCATGTTCTGCCACAGAGGCTGGTGACCCATCAGCACGGTGTTCATCACCGTGTGCTCGTCATATTTGAAGTGATCCTGCTCCAGCACGCTCAGTCGCTCGCCGGGTTGCATTTCGATCGTACCCTTGTTGGCCTCCAGCTCGCCGCTGATGGCACGCAGCAGGGTCGACTTACCTGCGCCGTTGGCACCGATGATGCCGTAGATGTTACCGCTTGTAAACTTCAGGTTCACGTCCTTATAGAGAACCTTTTTTCCGAATTGTATCTGCAGATTGGTTACTGTTATCATCTCTTTTTCTTGTACCTTATTATATATATAGTAATTTTGAGGGTGCAAAGGTACGAAAAAGCGCGCAAAAAACCAAATTTATTTGGAGAATTTAAAATAAATATCTACCTTTGCCGCATGAAACAGACCAGACTATGGATGTTCGCCGCCATCCTCACACTTCTCTGCGGCGCCAGTGCGTTGGCATCATGCAACAACGATGACAACCCGGTAGTAACCCCCGTCGCGCAGGATTATTTCCCGTCGTGGAACCAGTGCGAGGCCCTTGATGCCCTGCAGGCTTATGTCCAGGATGTGACTAATCCGCTGTCGCCCAACTTCATCCGTGCCGATGATCGTATCGCCACTTTCGACATGGACGGTACTTTCGTTGGCGAGCTCTATCCCACGTATTTCGAGTACAATATGCTGGAATACCGTGTGCTCGACGATCCCACGTATCGTGACCAGGCTCCTGAGGATGTGCGTGCGGCGGCTCAGGCCATCAGGGATTTCGTGCGTGAGGGTAAGGCGCTGCCCGACCATTTCGACATGATCCACGCCCGTGCGGCAGCGAAAGCTTATGCTGGCATGACCCTCGCTGAGTTCGATGCCTACGTGAAGGCTTACGCTGCCAAGCCGGCCAACGGCTTCATCGGGATGACCTACGGCGAGAGCTTCTACCGTCCCATGCTCGAGGTGTTCGACTATCTGCAGGCCAATGGCTTCACCTATTACGTCGTCTCGGGTTCCGACCGCTTTATCTGCCGTGCGCTGGTAGAGTCCATCGGCATCGCCCCCAACCGCGTCATCGGTATGGACGTGCGCCTCGTGTCCAGCAGCCAGGGCAAGGAGGAGGGTGTCAACTACACCATGGGTCGTGAGGAGGACATCGTCCGCACCGACTCGCTGCTCATCAAGAACCTGAAGACCAACAAGGTGCTGCAGATCACCCAGGAGATTGGCAAGGTGCCTGTCCTGTCGTTCGGCAATAGCGGCGGCGACAGTGCCATGCACAACTACTGTCTGGGCAACAAGAAATACCGTACGGCGGCCTTCATGCTCATCGCCGACGATGACGCGCGCGACCACGCCAACCGTGAGAAGGCCCTCGCCTTAGGACAGAAGTGGCGCGATGCCGGCTACTACGTCATCTCCATGCGCGATGACTTCCGGACCATCTACCTCCCCGGCGTCATAAAAACCGACTTCACCTTCGAATAACACCACAAAAAACTCCCGCCATCCGGCGGGAGTTTTGGTTAAAACGGCCCATACCCCATACACGAGGTCGTGGTTATCGCTGTGACGAACGCCGTGAGCGCAGCTACTATCATCTTCACCGCAATCTCAATTACTCGATTCTTCTTCATAGGCTAATCACTTTAGCAGAGTAATCATAATTATTAATTCTTAATCCTTAATTATTAATTCTTAATCCTTAATTACTATTACTCCAGAATCAGTTCTGATCTCCTTCCTCAGCATCGCTTCCCGAGTTAATCACCAGCGTCGAGGCCTGTGCCGGCATCTGGAACGTACCTACATACTCACCGTTGTTCTCAGTCAGCGAGACGTTCGAACCGTTCAGCGTAGCGGTCGGGATCTGTCCCTCAGCGGGAGTCACTGCGATATACACATTTGCACCGCTCTCGAGACTGTCACC
>Ga0247611_10002101_pt1 | contig 33527 bp, 32 predicted proteins | sample 177DNAGHGhighgp2_FD_192422 | JGI IMG/M metagenome (GOLD analysis project Ga0247611, IMG submission 192422) | Sheep rumen microbial communities from Palmerston North, Manawatu-Wanganui, New Zealand - 1770 DNA GHGhigh gp2 | ecosystem: Host-associated > Mammals > Digestive system > Stomach > Rumen... | reverse complement strand
CATCGTTAAAGTATGTGACGGATGAACTGAACACGCGCCAGGATAAGTTCGGTGCGAACGATGGCAAGGCGATGACATTTACAAATGTTGCGGGTGGAAATTTACCACGTGATGTAAAAGCAAGTTTGGGAACAAGTACGACCGATAGTGGCCTGCCAACGGTTGGTGCGGTGAACACGGGAATCGCGACCAAGCAAGATGAAATCGGTGCGGCAAATACGAATACTGTTGTGACGTATACCGGCACACCGGGGACATTGGGACAGAAAGGAATATACCAGGACACGGGAACATACGCGGCACAACAAAATAACCTGATACAGGCGTCAACCTTTAACGCGGCGTTGCGTAATGGATTGGAAAATGAATTTGTGTGTGCAGACCGCGACCCAGTATCCAACCAATGTTGGTTGTGGACGATACATAACGAAGAAAATGTCGGAAAGAATTTATTAAATCCAAATAATATTCATCAGGGAACTATTGTCACGGCCACTGGTCATGTTGCTTATGCGCCTAATCGTTGCTATTTTGATTATATCCCTGTTAGAGCCGGCGATACAATATGGTTAAGTGTAAAGAATAACACGCCGCCTCCATATAATATTTATTTTTATACAGAACAAAATGAAGATTCATACGAAGGGGTGCGGCCAACAACGTCGTTTTCTTTCGGTGATTACTCAGGAAAAAAAACAACTGCAGCCAAAGATGGATATATACGTGCAATATTTTTACAAAGCGAAAATTTCACAACCGCAGATGTAATTGATGCACAGTTTGTAATTCAGAATAGTGCACCAACCGAATATGAACCTTACATTGGTGAAATGGTTTATATCCCCCAAAACCAATCGGCACAGAATCAGTAAATTAAAATTGATTTAAACTTCGCGGTGCGAGTTCTCCTCCATTGGAGGAGTACCCGAAGGGGGAGGTGGTTAGAGCATTCGTTATTTGTTTCGTATTCTCTAACCACCCCGCCCTTCGGGCACCCCTCCACAGGAGGGGAACTTGCGCTCTGCAACCCCGCAGAGATACCGCCGTTCGGCGGTATGACGATAAAAAATACTGGACACCGCACACCAAGCCAGGGCAAAGCCCTGGCGCAGTCTCGGCACCGCACCCAGCGGTGACGGATAATCACTTACACTATCCCTTGCACCACGGTTTACGTTTGCCGCCGTTATATTTGCGACCGAATTTTTCACGAATCAGAATTTCGCCCACATCGGCACCGTTCGCATTTTTCACATTTGCATCAATCCGCCCAAGATACTTGTCATCTTTGACATTACTAAGTTCCACCATCGACCCAACGGGGATTATTTCGGAAAGTCGGTCACGTGCCGCAATTGCGCGCGACCGTTCATATTCACAATCGCCGTTCATTTCCGGCGTATCAACATTACGCAACCGAACACGCACAGAAACGGTCGTATCCGCATCCAAACTAACCGCCGCAGAAAAAGTGTCACCGTCCAAAATGTGCCCCACCCGCGCCGGCACGGCAAACGCCGGAATACCAAAGACAAACACCGAAACGGCGACACAAAATTTATTCATCACGGCAACCTTGGCGACCAGGTTGGTTCCAAACCATTCACACCATCGGGCAAATCGATTTCATATAAATTCTGACCGGTGATATCAACACTGCGAATATGGCTTACGCGTTCCATATCATCGTCGGTGCGTTCCGTTTCATAATAAACCAACCTGCGCGAACCGGGCGCCCATGATGGAGCCTCCATAAACCAACCACCGGCAAGAATCTTTTCATTTTTCCCGCGCGGGTCCATCACCCCGACATAGAACGTATCGTCCGCCATTTTCGTGAACGCAATAAACTGTCCGTCTGGTGACCACGCCGGCGTTGCATACCGCCCCGCCCCATATGTTATGCGTTCTTCCGCCAATGTATTCAAATCCAGAACGTGAATTTGCTGGCTGCCGCTGCGGTCGGAATTAAACGCAATTTTGCGTCCGTCGGGGGAATATGTCGGACTGGTATTTATCGAATTGCCACTGGTCAATTGGCGCAGCAAATTATTTTCAATATCGTATTCATATATATGTGTAATTCCGTCCTTTACCAAAGACAACGCCACATGTGACCCGTCTGGTGAAAAGCGCGGTGCAAAATTCATACCGCTAAATTTCCCAAGCCGCCGCTGTGCGCCCGTATTCAAATCCAAAATCCAAACCATCGGGTCATCATTATAATATGACAAGAACACCACCGATTGCATATTCGGCGAAAAATGCGGCGACATAACCAATGTTTTTGTGTCGGACAGATAACGCAACCCATATCCGTCTTGGTCCATAATCGCCATACGCTTTGTGCGGTTATCGATTGGCCCCGTTTCGGCGATAAAGACGATTTGCGTGTCGAAATATCCAACTTCGCCCGTAAGTCGTTCATAAATCGCATCCGCCATAATATGCCCAAGTCTGCGCACGGATTTTTTCGACGCAACCAAACTTTGCGCTTCTATCTGTTCTTGGGACGCGATATCCCACACAAAGAATTCAAGTTTATATTGTCCATCTTTTTGCTTGGTCAGTTTCGATGTCACCAAAATTTGCGCCTTTATCGCCGCCCAAGATTTAAACGACGGCATTTTATCCAACTTTACAAATTCCGGAAAGGCATTGTGATTTACAATATGAAAAAATCCGGTCCGCTTCAGGTCCGCCTCTACCACATCGCGAATCGTCGCCGCATCCGCCGCCGGCGCCCCACCCGCCAGTTCAAATTTTTGCACGGCGATTGATGTCGGTTCCATTCCCCCCGCAACGATATCAACCTTTAATTCCGCATGTGCAACATTTATATAAGACAATATGGCAAACGCCAACGCGAAAATTCGTTTTAACATTTTTCCTTCCTTGTTTTAAATATCTTCGTCCGCATTCTAGGATACAAATAAAAAAAGTGCAAGCGGACAAAACGGAAAATTCAGCATAAACACAAACGCCCCCACAATCGTCCACACCCCAGTAAACACAAGGGTCTAGACATTTGTATTGACAATTGTAAATACATTGGTATAGTGCCTTGTGGATACAACAGTATTGAATATTGTATAGGATAAAATCTTATGCCAAATGTGATGCAGCAACTCTTTGTGATGAACATCGAATCCCTGCTTCGGGAATATGCGGCATATCGCGCCTTTAATAAATCAGATGCGGTTATAAATATGCGAATTCCACGTCCGATATTGGACAAATTAAAAGAACTTGCGGACACGCATCATGTTCCGTATCAGTCACTTATTTCATCGGTCCTGTTTTCGATTGCGAACACGGACGAAGACAAGGGGTAAAGAAAAATGCAAGATTATTCATATCAAAATATTTTCGACACACTAAATTCCGCAAAGCAAACCACACGCCCATATCAACTATCAATTTGGCCCGGCCTTAGTCCAAACACAAAAATTCAATGCCCTGATCATTGGTTGCTAAACGACGTCTTGTCCACCGTAAAAAATTTGGATACCGAAACATATCAATTTCAATCAACAATCGGAAACATTCTGCGCGAATACGCACCGGCAAATATGTTGCCAAATGAAAAATTCAAACTTTTCGACAATCACGTTTACGTTATACACATCGGCGACGAAAAACTAACCGCTGAAATATCCCGCTATGCCGCCTGGGCAATTATGAAAGAAATTGGGAAACACCACGACACAACCTTTCACCAAGAATACTTTATGTATCCAAACCAAGAATTAAACACAATTGTCGCACGCGTCAACGAAATATCCCGAATCGCCGCCCGTGAATCGGTCAAATCAACAATAAAATCCATCAATGGAATCCTACACAATTTAAATTTCCAAAAATTTCAATATTCGAAATTTTACGCCCTGCTCTATACATGGTTATTTCCCAAAGAAGGTTCATCGGTATACAGTGAACACATAAAAAAGGGTGAATCGCTTGCCGACCATATGAACTATCAACTGCTTTCACTATACACAAACGCACTGAACAACATTGTAAAGCGGTATGATAATTTGAAAAATAAAACATACGATAACCTTTATACAATATCACGGAATGAAATGTTAGGGGTCCGTAACCATTTTACCGATTTAAAAGATTTGCCCATTAAAAACCTTAGCCTCATATCAGTCGGTCAAATTGTTACCGACCGCAAAAAACGCGAACAAATATTTGTGAACAAATATATCCATGAAAAAGTAAGGTAAAAAGAAAACGGCGCAAACGCGCCGTATGGGTTCTCCCCTTTCCACTGGAAAGGGGTGCCGGGGAACCCCGGCGGGGTATGGGAACTACCCCGTCACACTCCGTGTGCCACCCCTTCTTGGAAAGAAGGGGATAAAAAACGGCGCAAACGCGCCGTTGAATTTTTTTTGTTCGGTTTTTATTTTGCGTTTAAAACATCCCTTACACAACCAAAATAATCCGCACCCGCTGTTGATCCAACAAATTGCAAAATAAGACCAACACCGAACAAAACAAAGAACCCAACAAACATGCCGATACCTTTGTCCTTCAAATCATCTTTTTTAACTTCACCTTTCTGAATCCATCCCCATGCCCAATCCATCAATATGAACGCAGCACCAATAAACGCAAGTGTTCGCAAAGTTTGAATCACCGGTTTCAAACTTTTTATCAAATCACACGCACCTTGATTTTCCGCCGCAAATGCCGGCAAATTCGCCATAACAAAAGTTGACACAATTAAAAAATACTTTGAAATTTTACTTTTCATACTAAATCTCCTTTTCCCCGTAATTTTATCACAAATTTAACCCAGTTTCAAATGAAAAAGTGGAAAGTGTTGTCATACCGCACTTGATGCGGTATCTCACCAAACAAGTTGCGGAAGAATTCTCTAAAACTTCGCAAAGATACCGCCCTGCGGCGGTATGACGACACTAACCACCAACCACTAATCACTTACACCCGTCGCGGCATGACCGCGTCGCGGTCGTGACGGACTAACCACTAAAAAAACACCGCCCGGGGTGGGCGGTGCAACCAACAACAAACAAAACTTATTTTGCGGTCAACGCGAAAAACTGACCCGAAACCGGAACCAATTCCGCCTTGCATTCACAGCACGGCTTTTCAACCGGTTTTGTCACCGCAACGGGTTTTGCTTTTTTACTTACAACCGTCGCCGGCGCCAAGACATGGCGTTTATTACGATCCATACGACCCGCATTATCACGTGCAAACAAATCTTCGCAACGGGTATTTTTATAAACGATACGGTTTTCGTCATCGAATTCTTCGACCTTTTCTGAAAATTGTTCTTCCGAAGATTCTTCCGAATAATACACACAATTATCACCGCGTTGGACATAGCGCACACCACCACGATAATAATCATAGTATGAACAACCCGTAATCACACCGGCCACAATCATAAAAGACAAAATTTTTTGCATTTTCTTTCCTTTGTTTGTTAAATCTCTCCGGCCCCCGATTCGTTCAAGCGTATTGTTGCACAACCATCCGCCATGTCAATGATTTTTTATAGTGTTAGTGGCCAGTGTTAGTGGTTAGTAGGGGACTCTGGAATCAATCCGTAATTGCGTGATTATTCCAGAAAGCAAAGTTCCCCTCTGTCGCGCCTTTGGCGCGACGAAGAGAGGGGTGCCCAGTGGAACTGGGCGGGGTGTGGTTCACTAACCACTTACACCCGTCGCGGCATGACCGCGCCGCGGTCGTGACGGACTAACACTATCCACTAACAAAAACATCTTGCATAAAAACAAAATCTGCTCTACCGTTTATGGCGAGGGAACTTTCATGTTTTACGAAAAATTTGGTCTTGTAAATACGGCGGAAATGTTCGCGCACGCGATGGCACACCGGTACGCAATCGGTGCGTTCAACTTCTATAATATGGAAACACTTGTCGCGATATCCACCGCCGCACGCGAAACAAATTCACCAATTATATTGGCGGTATCCGAATCGGCATTGGAATATATGGGCGACGATATGCTAATGTCAATGATTGCCGGGTTAAAATTATCACCAAACGAAAGTGTTGCATTGCACCTTGATCACGGACATTCATTTGAATCCTGTGCCAACGCGATTGACATCGGTTTTTCAAGTGTCATGATTGACGCAAGTGCATCACCGTTCGAAGAAAACATTGCGCTTTCCGCACGCGTTGCCGAATACGCACACGCCCGCAACGTCACGGTCGAAGCGGAAATTGGTATAATCGGCGGCCACGAAGATAAAAATACACACGCCGCAAATCAACTTTACACCAACCCAAATGACGCAATTGAATTTGTTGCACGCACAAGTATCGATTCGCTTGCCATCGCAATCGGCACATCACACGGCGCATACAAACGCCGGTCCGATTCGGAACAATTGCGTTTCGACATACTGCGCGAAATTGCACATCGGTTGCCGAATTTCCCGCTGGTCCTGCATGGCGCATCAAGTGTTCCGAAATTATTGGTCGACACAATAAATGAAAACGGTGGCAACATAAGCATGGCCCGCGGCATCCCAACCGACCAATTACGCCAGGCGATTTTGATGGGCATTTGTAAAATAAATGTGGACAGCGATTCGCGCCTTGCATTCACCGCCGGCGTGCGTTTGGAAATGTCCGAAAACCCAAATGAATTTAATCCACGTAAATACCTGGGCCTTGGGACCAGCGCGGTTTATGAAAATACAATCAATGAAATCACAAACATTATGGATTCGACTGATAGATTACGATAAAATTTATCTACCTTTTTTTATCGCGCACAACCCATGATTTGCCCGATAATCGTCAATTTGGCGTTCAATATCATGTGTCGGATTCAAAAGCCATGCCGAACGTTCCTCAAAACAATCTTGATATAAATCATGATCATCGCGAAGCCAGGTCGAAAACATTTTCCAACCGTATTTATCCATTTCTTGTCTAACTTTTTGCGGTGGCATACTTATTGAATAATGCTGCTTCAACCAAGGGGACTTTGCCACAATCGTTTTAACATCCATAAACGCCACCAAATTAGCATGCGAGCAAGATTGTATTCCCAACATGTATTCTTTCATACGCGTTCCGTACAATCCAAGTTCCGACAAATTCGCATTTGCATAGTGACCAAAAATTTCATGTTTTATCGTTCCAACAACGGTATTAACATCCTGCACCCACGATTTGTCACTTGTTATTCCCCAATTTGCCGTATTGAATTTTATTTCACCCGTTGCTTCATTATAAACCCCACCTACACCTGCATACTTATTAAGATAAAGTTCAATTTTAACTGGTTTTTTTGCGTTTTTAAAAATTCCAGAATTCAATTTTCTTTCAAGCAACCTTGCAAAACGTTCATACGCATCAGGGTCTGTTTGATTAACATCAAAATTCTTTATACAATACGCCAATTCATCATCGGACGCCAAAATCTCTACCACCTTATCATTTACAAATCGAACATATTTATCTTTGATAACCTGTGGAACTGCATTCCAAAGAATTTTATCTTGTTTATCAGCCACCGTAGCTAATGCATCAAGCCACAGATTATACAGATAAAAATATTCATTCATTGAATCTGAAAGTTCCTGACTTGGCGCTTCACCCAAATCCGCATCTTTATCTTTCAACAAAGATACAAGATCAGTATGACCACCAAGTTTATTTGCCAATTGATCTATTCTCTGTTTTAGATCTTCAATATATTTTGCATCATCGTCATACACGGCGTCAATCTGATGACATATGTTCTTTTCATCATAATACATAGATGCATCATCTTCGATTGGTCGCCACAATTCTGGATGACTATACAATATCTTTTGAAGTTCTTTTCTCTTGTTAACACGCTCAAGAAATAATTTTTTCAATTCTGGATAATTATCCACCGCTGGTAATAAATTTCCATCTTCATCTGTCAATGCACTAAGGCCACACGATTCCATCATATTAGAAATTGAATCACAAGAATCGCAAACAAAATTGTATAAACTTTCGGCATATTGACGCAATTCATCAAGTTTTTTGGTACCCTCCCCAGCCAGCGCAACAGCTGCTTTACTTGCGGACGATTTTCTTGCACCAAAAATGTTTTTCCAGATTTTTTTCATATATAACCTCTTAGTTAAACCAAACATAATACAAAAATAAACAATTGTCAACATAAAAACAATAAAAAACAAACCGGCGCACTTGCGCCGGTCCACTAACCCTTGTTCCACGAAGCCTCGGCGAAGTGGAAACTAACACTATCTACTATAAAAATAAATTAGAATAATGCAGATGCGGGTTTTGACAACGGCGAAGTGTAGTTAAACCTACATAAGACGTTGCCAAAACCCGCAGATGTGTTGTTATAATTTATTTTGCCCTTTCAACATACTCTAATGTTTCCGTATTCACGACAATCTTTTCGCCCTGCTCTATGAATACAGGAACCTGAACGCGAACACCATTATCCAAAATTGCCGGCTTGCCGCCACTGCCTGTTGCGGTTTGACCCTTTAACGCCGGTTCGGTTTCTTCGACCGTCGCGATTACGGTCTTTGGCAAACTCATCGATACGGGTTGACCTTCGACGAAATTGGTTTTCACGGTCATTTCCGGCGCAAGGAATTTAACCTGTTCCCCAAGCGCATCAAGTGGCATTGTAAATTGTTCGTAATCATTCAAATTCATGAAATACGCATCCGTTCCATCGGAATAAAGGTATTGACATTCCACATCTTCGACCATCAATTTTTCAACCTTGTCTTCGGCGCGCCAACGGTCACCGCCCTTGTTTCCCGTATCAATATCGCGCAGGTCCGCCTGAACAAATGCGCCACCCTTGCCCGGTTTAACCTTGGTAATTGATGTCACGGTATATCGCCGGCCATTGTGCGAAATAACCCAACCGACCCGCATATCATTTGCTGTCACAGATGCCATTTTTAATTCCTTTGGTTTAATTTAACGCGACAAATAATAAAAGAATTATATAAAAAACGCAAGTTTTTTTGATTAAAAACGATACATCAATCCCAACTTTACAATCGGAAAGTATTTTACCTTGTCCGCTTCGCACTGGGCATCATGCAGTGCATCTTGTTTATCCTGTTCCAATTCATCCGGGTCAACCAACGCCCAATCAGACCCATTCCATTTATAAAGGTCACCCGACGGCACATCCAAACCAATCTTGGCAACCTTGCGCGTAAAGACCACGCCCGCATCGAAATAAATCTTGAACCCGGCAACAAGGCCCAAATCGAATCCCGTTCCAACATACGGCCCATCATATTTCCAATCCGCCATTGCCCGTGCATGGAACGCGCCGTCCGCATACCTATATCGATTATGCCCCAGGCCGAATTCGCCGTTTTCATCACCGCCCGCAACATGCGCCGTCGCATTAAATTGCCCGCCATAGTATCCGCCACTTATCCGCCACCCACCAAGGAACCAAGTATCCCCAAACGGGTAAAAATCCAACATTCCGCCGAAATGTTTCGCCTCTATCTCTGCGCCATTGACCGATATGGAATCACCGATTTTTATGTTCCGGTCGCCCACCAAATGATTGATTGCCGAATTTATCCCCGAACGCACAATTTTCGTCCCGGCAAAGTCAATTCGATATCCCAACCTTTTACCCCAAAACGATTCGGCATTTTTATTCACATACCCCGTAAAGGCGTTAAGCCCCGTTGTCGCGGAAAGCCCAACCCCGAACTGTGTTCCCGTCGGATACGCATACGCGCCCAATGGCACAACACACAAAAAAATTTTAAAAATTTTCAGCAACGAAAAAATTCCTTTCATAATAAAAATAAAATAATCCCCAAAAAATATCAACATTGAATTTCACTTTCATCTTTTTTTCGGGGTTAATTTATGATATAATTCAAAACATGAGAAAAAGAATTTTTATTTTACCATTACTGTTGTGTGCGGTCGCAATCGGCGGGGCGCGCGCATCTGAAAGTGAATATGAATGGGACGATGCAACAATAACATACGACCCGGCCGCCGATGCTGTCGCCGATGGTGGCACCGCAATTTATAGCGATGAACAAACAACCGTCTATATCGACACACCAGATTCGGGCAACGCCGGCACATCGGTTGTGGAACAAACGTCCGATACTGGGCGCGTTGAAATCGATCGCGGTAATGGGTATTCAATTGTTGCGAACAACACCGATGGCCAACAAAGTGTTCAAATAAATCACGGCGACCTTACATTAAACACGCCACGTGGTAAAACGAATCGCACAATGGCGACGAATCGCGCCGCGGGTTATTCTGCGGCAAACTTGACACCGATGCGCAATGCAAAATTGCTTTCGATAAAGCCGGCACCGATTGACAATCGCCCACCGGTTTGGGACGGCACGAACGGAAACTATCAACCGACGGCGCATGTTAAAACCGTTGATTGGCGCAACGGCGTTCCGATTTGGGACGATTCGATTTCTGATTACCGGACCAAGGATTTTCGCGATTGGATGTTAAAGCGTTTGCCGGAACTTTATATCCGCGATTCAGACGACACGGAATTGGTGACACTTTATAACGAAACGGTCGAAGATATCAACGCAACCAACGCGCGCATCGAAGAATTACTTGGCAATAAAGAAACCACATCGGTCACCACAACCGACATTCAAACATGCGACCGCGCCCCGGATATCGCGATGACAACGACATTCCGCACGCCTTGCAATGAACGCTATACAGCCCAGGATTTAACGATTCCGGTTCAAAACGCGTTTGGCGCCGGCGTTATTGGCATTGATGATGGTTGCCCATTTGAAACGGAAACCGAATGCAACATTTGGCGGCGCAAACCCGTTATTCGCGAAACCGTTTCCCCGCGCAGTCCGCAAATCCGCGCCATAAATATGTCGGAAATTATTTTCACCGTGAACCAAACCGGCGATTTAGATGCGAATTCTGTGGCGGCGGCGCCGTTATTGGAACGCTATAAAATGTTGATGCGTTCGGCGGCGGCGTGTTGCACCGAAGGTATGAAATATTCATTGAAACAGGCCGGCGCATCGGATGGATTGATTTATAAATTCTTGGCGGACGATGCAAATTTCTATAACATCGGCGGTCGTTGTTTAATGATGTCGGACGCGGAAATCGATGAAAAGTATTCCGGCACCGCAACGGCGGCAACAATCGCGGACGTCCGCAACGGATGCCTGTGTCGCGGGCGGCAATGGTTTACCGCGATGCTGGCACCATTTGTAGATTTGTGGAATATGAGTCCGGAATTCGAAGCATCACCGTTTTATTGGACATACATTGATGGACTGCAACGCGAAGTGACGGTTGCAATCAATGACGATGTGCAAAATGTTTTGGATCAAATCGCCACATGTCCCTAGATAGTGGAAAGTGTAAGTCCGTCACGACCGCGGCGCGGCGTGCCGCGACGGGTGTTAGTGAGTAGTGGTTTTTAATATTTTTATAATTACAAAATTATTCCAGAGAGCAGAGTTCCCCTCCTGCGGAGGGGTGCCTAGTGGAACTGGGCGGGGTGGTTAGAAAATATGAAATAAATAACGAATACTCTAACCACCTCCCCCTTCGGGTACTCCTCCAATGGAGGAGAACTAAAAAAACGGTTGCATTCGCAACCGTTTTTAACAACCGTCCACGCCCCCATTAACATCATTGCGCGACAGAGCCGAACACCGCACCCCGTAACAGAGGGTTGGTCCGAACGCCGGCCGCGCAGCCGACCACGCAGTAGAGTGCACAGGCAGACGCCGAGCTGATCGCGCCGAGGGACACCCAGGGCGAAGCCGCAGGCGACGTTAATTTGCACCAACAATTATACTCATCCGATGTCAATGTTCCACCACCCGTTTGCGACGTCCATTGGCCATTCAACGTGGATATATCATTCGAATCACTTACAATATATCCAGTGTTATAATACGGATCACCTTCGGACGATTGGTCATATTTCATTGAATCCGGTGGGGTTATATTGCTGCAAACACTGGCACCACGAACATCAAAATCCGCAAATCGCGTTATCCATTCACCCCGCCCAAGGCCGTTTAATTGCGCCGTTGTGCATCGATTGGCCGTTCCACCTTCATTACCCGTTTGCCCGTTATTTTGGCGTTTATAACAAGTTCCAATACCATTATCCTTGGTTGGTAAATTTAGTGTCGTTTGCAATGTCGCCATCGGCGCATCGTTTATCAAAAAACCCGCCGATACTTGCGTAAATTCACTATTCACCGCATTTATTATTGCCGCGTTTACCGTGCCCGCATCCACCAATCCATCCACAAACTTATTCGTTTGTGTATCATATATATGTCGTGAACTAATATCACCATTTTCGGTCGTCGCCGTAATAACATTTGTCGCCGGTATGTTTAACACGACATCTTGTTTATCCCCTGTGTAAAATGCGTTCACCGTCATAACACCCGTATTGCCCGTCGTCACATCCGCGGAATCCATAATTACATCACGTTCACCCGCGACCCCCGCCGAACCGGTATATGTCACAACCTTGTCACCATCCTTGGCCACGAACACCGCCTGTTTATCCCCCAATGTATCGTCAACATATTTTTGCGATGTCACCGTTTTTAACGGGTCCGCGTGTGACACACCAATTATCACGACCCCGCACAATATCGAATGTATTATCTTTCCCATTTTCACCCCCAATTGTTATTATTGGTTTTGCGGCATATACGTTCCACTTAATGTATTCACACTGTATGTCAAACAATGTTCGCCCGTTGGGTCCGTTTGCGCGGTATAATTACCTTCCCATGCGTTACATGTTAAATGCGCATTAAATCCGTTCGCGATACCCGCATTCACATGTTCCGCCGCAACCAATGCACCCGTTTGACCCGAATAAGAATTCGAATCGTTATACACATCACGCGTTCCCGTTTGCCCAACCGTACCGGTGTATGTTATAACCTTGCCATTAAGGTTACCGCCACCACTAATAGCATCTTGTTTCGAATCCAATGCCGTTTTAACCGCACCCGCCGTTATCAATTCACCTTCGTAATTGGCATCGTCGATATAATTAATAATTGGACGCGCCGTCACCGCACCATCGACCTCGTTATTTTCACTGTTCGGATATATCACCGCATAATCGCCACCCTGCGCCGACAGTTTTGTTTGCTTGGTTGCCGCAATATCGTCAACATATTTTTGACTGGTCACCGTTTTTTTCTTTGTCGCATCGTCCGTCGCAAACGACGCACATGTCGTAGTAACCAAAACCGCCAAACCAACACCCGCGGTCAATATTTTGTTTCGCATTTGTGCCTCCTTTCCCATTTTTTCCATTTGTTAATGCAACAAAAAACCACCGAAACGACTCAAGTGGTTGGAGGTTAACGACTATAGTACTCGGAAAATAGTGGGCTTATTCGATATATTCACCGCCCTCCAACCCATCATGGTTGGAGGTGTTTTTTGTCCCCACGGACACCGAGCACAAATGGGTCGTTACACCCCGTCGACAGAACACCCATCGACAAAGTTATTTTATCAAAAATCACCGAATCGGGTCAAGGGTATTTTGATGATTTATGCAAATTTATATTTATTTGCAAAATTATTTTATAGTAAAAATCCCTGTCATACCGCGGTATCGGGCCCCACGCAAAACATGACGTCATCCCAGCGTAGGCCTGAATCTCCTTGGGCTTGCAGAGCGCGAAGTTCCCCTTTCCTATGGAAAGGGGTGGCGCCGAGTCGGGCCCCACAAAAAAGTGTAACATTTTTGTGGGTGATAGCCGGCGACGGGGTATGGGTAAATTGGCGCATCCGCGCCAACACCACTACCCTGCCACTTCCAGTGGCCCTCCCCTTCGCCAGCGAAGGGGAACTTTGCTCCGCAAAAACGGGCGCTCTCGCGCCCGTACTAACCACTAATCACTAACACTTACACTTGTTATCCTACATCCGCATTGGCATAAGGATGAACAACGCGTCCGTATCTTTGTTTGTGGACTTGATGATTGTCGGTGAAAGTGGGTCTTGCATTTCCATTTGGAATTTTTCACCTTCGACCTGGCCCGCAACATCCATAAGGAATTTCACGTTAAACGTCACCGTGAACGATGCATCGCCATTATATTCGACATCTAATTCCTGGGTCGCGGTTCCGGCATCCGGACTTGATGCATTGACGACCAATTTGTTCATTGAAAAAGTCAACTGAACCGATTTCGTCTTGTCAACACTGGCCACCGAAACCAAATCGACGGCGTTAAGGAATTGCTTGCGGTCCATAATCGCGATTTTATCGTTGCCCTTTGGAATAACAACGCGATAATTCGGATATTGCGCATCAACAAGTTTACTTGTCAAAATCGCCGCCCCGATTGTAAAGCGCGCCTTGGTATCCGAAAGTTCCACATTTACATCGTCAACCGTTGCGTCTTCCAGCAACTTTGACAATTCACCAATCACGCGCCGCGGCAAAATCACAGACGGCATTTCCGCCGACCCCGCCGGCGCCGGCATTGCACACAGGGCCATACGCTGGGCATCCGTCGCAACCGCGGTCAATTTGTTCGAACCATCGTCATTTGCAATATGGAAATAAATACCGCCCAAATGATAACGCACATCATCGGTCGGAATCGCGAACTTTGTTTGGTTAATAAGGTGCGCCAAATCCCCCGTTGTCATTTGAAACTTGGTCGTTAAATTACTGCCCGCCATGGCCGGGAAATTTTCCGCCGGTAATGTCGGCAAATGGAACACGGCGCGACCACTGGACACCACCAATGAATCACCCGATTGCTTGAACGAAATTTCGGCATCGTCCGGCAATTTGCGCACAATGTCATACAGCATCTGAACCGGCACAGTTATTTTACCGCCCAATGTCACATCCGCCGCAACATGTTCAATCAATTCCAAATCAACATTTGTCGCAGACAACACCAAATCGTCCGAAACATCCAACTTTACATTCATCAAAATCGGCAAAGTCGCGCGCTTTTCCACAATCGATTGCATGTGCCCCAGTGCACGAATCAAAACCTGACGAAACACAGAAAATTCCATTTCACACTCCTGTTTGTTATTCCTGTTTCTACATTCCTGGGGGTTATTGTATCAAAAAATGCCGATTCGGTGCAAGAGCAAAAGACACGTCCCTACATATTGACAAAAATTATTATTTTGCGGATTTATTCAAAACACTGTTCGCCAAATTTTCGGCCGTTTCATGCATCCATTCGGGGTCATGACGACGCACGGCCGCACCTTTTTCAAGGGCGGTTTCACATGGATGATTATCCGCCAACCAATTTTCCAACAAATCCCCCGCAATCAATCCAACGCCCGCACCCGCAACAAGTCCCAATCCACCCGTAATCGGCGCAAGCAACAGCCCAAGTCCCGTTGCCGAAAGTGCCTTGCCCGCGACGGCGGCGCCACTTATTTGAATATCTGGTTCCGCCATATTTCCGGTTATTGTTATTGTGTTCACAACACTGCCGGTGATTGACAACTTTATCCCGCGCACCGGCACGGTCGTAAGTGAAAGATTCAATGTTTCATCACCTAAATTTATGTCACCCCCAAGGCGGATATTTATCGCATTTGTTTCAATGGCAACACTGTTTTTCACATCCGCCACACCATCACGCAGCATCAGATTCGCCACCGCGCCGGTTATGGTCATTTGATTATATTTTTTATCGGACGTGAACATATCTTGGATACTGTGCCGCAGTGTGGTAAGGAAATCCGCCCCATACATATACGAAACCAATTCGGAATGCGCATAACCTTCGGCGGTTGAATACACGCGCACCGGCCCCGTTATTGTATGCATTATGCCCGACATATCAAAACCATCGGCACGCACATATGTTTCAAAACTAAGTGGCAAATCAGATATAAAATTATTTATATTTATTTGTTTTAATATCTGGCCAACTGTGACCCCCGTACCAATTCCGCCCATTTCTAAATACAAATGTCCATCTGGTTCAACCGTTCCATCAATCGCGGCCTTGATATTCCCGGCCGCAAACACAGTATTCGCATCAACGCGAACACGTCCATCGCGTGCAATAAATTTTACCTTGAATTTATCAAGCGACAAATTGCGATAGACAATAAATTTTCCCAAATCAACATTTATCGACAATTGATTATCATACATATATTTCCCAAACAGCGGCATGTCATGAAAGACGTTTAATTCACGATTTTTTGGTCGCACACCACCATACAATTCCGGGAACAATTCTTTCAAATTTATTTTCTTTGATGACAAATTCAAAGTTATATCGTGTTTTTTCTTTGCCCAATTTATACTGCCTGAAAATTGTATATCACTGCCCCGCACAGAAATCGACGATTTCCGCAACGTGAATTTTTTTTCATCCAACCCACCCGAAATATCAACATGCATATCCGGCATATTTGGGAAATCAAGATTCAGCAATTTTCCAATCGGACGAATATCCGGGATATCACCTTTGATAACAAAATCTATTGGTATCTTACTTGTCCCCTCTAATGCGACATTTGCCGTCAACGCATCACCATCTGATGAAAACGCAAAATTCACAGGATAAACTTTCCGTTCCGCATTATATTTATCAAGCGAAATAATAAACGGCACCAAATTAGAATCATCTAATTTTATCCACCCACGATATTCGCGCGTATCCGGCGCCGCAACATAACGTATATTTATCCCCAGAACTTTATATTTTGTTCCCGCAATATCAACAACCAATTTATCAACATTTAATCCACCAAGTCCCGGGTCAACAAACGGATATTCCGGGATTTGTTTTTCGCCCTCTACGGCGGAATCCGGCGTATAGGACGATTTATCATCCGGCCCAACTTTCGGCAAAATCAATTCACCTTTGGAATTTTTATCAATATAAACATGCGCATCATTTACACGAACACGTTGAATTGTCGGGCGATTTGAAAACAGCGAAATTAAATCAAGATTCACCTCTATGGTTTCGGCCTCTAATAAATTTTTATGCTTTGCACCGGCAACATTTGGAACGGTGACATTCCGCATCGTCACACGCGGTCGCAAAGATAATTTCCACGAAACATCGCCCATAATTTCGATTTGCAATCCCGTCGACGTCCGCAACACTTCAAGTAAATTTTTCCGCAAAACATTCATATCCATTTTCGACAGCGCCGCAACAACCGCAACAATCAACACCGCAAAGAATAAAAATATCGCACGTGCAAAAACAAAAAATTTTCTTTTTTTCTTTGTCATATTTTTACCCTATGGTAATTCAAATTCCAACAACTTCATAACCGCCGCCATAAAATTTGGCACCGGCGCACGAAAGGTCACCATACGCCCGGTGGACGGATGTTGAAATGTAATTTTATACGCGAACAAAAATAAATTATTTGTTGCAAACATAGATTCCAAACCGTCCGGCATTTTTTTGTTTCGCCCATAAAGGTCATCGCCAACAATTGGCGCATTCAACACAAACGCACTATGCAGACGCAATTGATGTGTGCGCCCGGTCTTTGGCGAAAACGCGACCCAGGTCAACGCCCCACCGACACGCGACAACACACGATATTCCGTAATCGCATGAACGGGACGCGCGCCCGTTCCATTTTCACGTTCCGGACCATCAAACACACGGCCCTTTAATAAATAATCATCAATAATACCATGTGAATTTTTCACATCACCATTTAGCAACGCGACATATTCCTTTTTCGCACTTTTACTCTGAAAGGCACGCGAAAGTATTTGTGCCGCCTTTTGATTTTTTGCAACAACCAATAAACCACTGGTTTCCCTGTCCAAACGATGCACAAGTGAAATTTTATAATACGGAAAGAGCGCCGCCGCCATTTTATCGATTGATTTTCTAATACCACTGCCCCCTTGGACGGCAAGACCGGCGGGTTTATTAAAAACAACAATATCATCATCGTTATAAATTATCGCATGCCGCAATTTTTCCAAATCTGACAAAGAAAACTGTTCCCCGGATTCGGTCTTTTTTGGCACTTCGGCAAATTTACGAATCGTTGGCGGAATACGAATAACATCACCGGCATGTAAAACTTCGGTTCCCTTGCACCGCGACGAATTTACGCGCAATTGCCCACCACGACAAAGCCGATAAAATTCACGATGCGGCATTGATGGAAAATTTCGTCCGAACCACCGCAAAAGCCTTGTTCCATCCTCCACCGCCGAAACAGTCACGGAATCCGCCATCAGAATTATTCACCATAGGTTATTTTGACGACATTTTTGCCGTCTTCCATACGGCAATTTCCACTTGCCCCACTCTGTTTACCATCGGTCGCCAAATACCCAACCGAATCGGACCATGCCTTGGTTATAAAATATTCACAATCATTACGTGACAAACCATTTATCGTCACGACAAATTGCCGATAGTTTGCCGGATCAACCGCCAATTCATACGTTCCACCATATGGATTTTTCGGTGACATACCGATTGCACCAAATATCGTCGTGTTATCTATGTGCGAAAAATCATCATATTCACCAAGCAATTGGCGCACGCCGGTCACCATTTGCAACACTTCTTCGTTTACCGTATTGCGTTTTTGCGTCCGCATCGCGGTGGATATAAGCCCGATTGCGCCAACCGTCAACACACCCATGATAGCAAGCACCCCCAACATTTCAATCATTGAACGTCCAGATTCCATTTTCATTTTTCAATCCTTTATTTGCTATTTAATTTCTTTTATTTTATCATAAAAGATATGAATATTCAATTCTGTGATTTAATAAAAAATGCGCCAAATTCCCCCGGCATTTACCGCATGTATGATGCGGACGGGAATTTACTTTATGTTGGCAAGGCTAAAAATCTATCGAATCGGTTGCATCAATATGTTGATATTTCAAAACTGGAATTGCATAAACAGGTTATGCGCACACTTGTCGCACGCGTCGAATGGGAAATCACACCTACGGAATCAGATGCACTTATACTCGAAGAAAAAACGATAAAAACCGAAAAACCAAAATATAACATTATGCTAACCGATGGGAAAATGTATCCCATGTTGGCACTTACCAATCATAAATACCCGCGTCTATTAAAATTCCGCGGAAAAATATCCCAGCGTCGCGATGTATACGGCCCATATCCGTCGGTTCACGCACTAAACGACACAATAAAAATGATTCAAAAGGTTTGTCGTATTCGAACATGCACGGATACATTTATGAAAAATCGCGCACGTCCATGCCTGCTTTATCAAATTGGCCGATGCAGCGCACCATGCACACAAAAAGTTCCAGACTATGATGAAAATGTAAAACTTGCACGACGGATTTTGACGGGCGATAGCGAACCAATCATAAACGAATTATCAACACAAATGAAAATATGTTCGGAAAAAATGGATTTTGAAAACGCCGCAATTTTACGCGATAAAATTTCCGCAATGACAAAAACATCAATTCGCGGTATACGCACGAATCCGGCGTATAGAGCAAATTCAGAAACCGATTGGAACAACACCATAATTGAAATGGAAAAATGGATTGGTAAAAAAATAACCTATGCCGGCGTGTTTGATAATTCACATTTGTTTGGAACAAATCCCGTTGGCGCAATGATAACTTTTGGCCACGACGGTTTTATAAAATCTGGGTATCGGCATTTCAAATTACGCGACCGCGCACGCGCCGGAAACGATATTGCGATGATGGCGGAATTTGTGGAACGCGCCGTTCAAAACAGTCCAGAAATCGATTTAATAATTGTTGATGGCGGTCGTGCCCAGTGGAACATCGCACACCAAACGGCACCGAACATACCAATTCTTGGCGTGACCAAGGGCGAAGTGCGAAACGGCGACGAACATTTTATAATGCCGGACGGCACGGAATATCGCGACATGCCAAAAGATTCAAAATTATTTTTATTATTGCGCCGCGTTCGTGACGAAGCACACCATTTCGTCATAACATACCACCGCACCACCCGTGCCAAGGCAATGACCGGTTCGTGTCTTGATGAAATCGAAGGCATCGGCCCAACGAGAAAAAAATTATTATTAAACCATTTTGGTTCCGTGCGTGCAATTATGGATGCCGACATTCAAACACTAAAACGCGTTCCGGGACTTGGGGCGACGGCGGCAAAAAAAATATACGAACATTTTCATTGATATATGATATAATACATCAACCAAACAAAGGGGAATTAAAATGAAATTTTTCGTGAACTTTTTATCGGCATTTAGAATCTTTGCATCATTCGCAATTATCGGCACATTGATGTCGGGAATGTATATGACGACACTTATATTATTTTTAATCGCGGCACTTACCGATTTCTTTGACGGATACCTTGCACGCAAATATGATGTATGCACAAAACTTGGCGGGGTTATGGATCATATCGGCGACAAGTTATTGGTTGTGAACACATTTGTATTATTATGTATCATGATGCCGGTTTGGTTTACGGTAATTCCAATCATAATAATGATTGCGCGCGAATTGTATATCAGTGGTCTGCGCGAATTTTTGGGTACTCAAAAGATTCCTATGCCCGTTCCACACGCACGTTTTTCAATGGGAAAAATAAAAACCGCGATGCAGATGATTTCGATAACCGCGTTCCTTGCACTGTTCGCGTTGGGCGCATCCATAACCGGCACATCAGACGGCACCGCATTGGTTTATGCAATTTACGCATTACCAAACATTGGTATATTTGCACTTTGGTTTGCATTGGTGGCAAGTCTTTGGTCAGCGGTTTCATACACGCGCGATTTCGTGCAAAAGTTAAAGAAAATAAAATAAGAAAAAACGCGCCGATTTTTCGGCGTATTTTTTTGCCCTATACGCCGGTTTCCGGCGTATAGACAGATTTAAAACCAACCTTTTTTTGCACTTTTTGTATCGGCAAATTCGGTTAAAATCTTCTTTTGTTTTTCGGTAAGTTTTGTTGGAATTACAACACCGATACTGATATATAAATCACCGAATGATGACCCACGCCCCGTTGGCATACCATGTCCGCGCACACGTAATTTTTCGCCCGCTTGCGTTCCCGCCGGCACCTTGACCGACAATTTTTTATCATCAATTGTTTCAATTTCTATTTCATCGCCCAATGCAAGTGTTGTAAACGGCAAATCAACATGCATAATCAAATTTGCCCCGTCGCGTTCAAAGCGGTTATCCGGTTTCACACGTACATCCAGGTAAAAATCACCCGCGGGACCACCGTTCACGCCGGCTTCGCCCTGGCCCGCCAACCTTAGCCGCGCGCCGTCTTCGATTCCCGCCGGAATTTTCACATCAATCGTTCGGTTTTTATGCACCGCACCCGTTCCATCGCATTCAGAACATTTTTTATCAATTTTATGTCCAAGTCCATTGCATTCCGGACACGGTGTTTGCATTGCAAAGAACCCACGTTGCATATTCACATACCCCGTTCCATGACAACGCGGGCAAACGGGCGCCGGCTTTCCATCCGCCGTTCCGTATCCATTACATTTTTCACATTTTACATTACTTGCAAATTTCACAGTATGCGTTTTTCCGAAGTACGCATCACGCAAACTTATCACCACTTCGTCCAGCAAGTCACGCCCGCGCGCCTGGGTGCTTTGACCACCGCGCGCAGCCCCATCAAAACCACCGAATCCGAATCCACGCATTGCTTCGCGTAAAATATCTTCCATACCCGCGCCACCGCCCATATCAAAGTGGAACGCACCATTTCCGAACGGATTTCCACCCATACCGGCCGATGCGCCATTTCCACCCGCGAACGCCGCATCGCCATACCGGTCATACGCCGCACGCTTTTGCGGGTCTTTTAGTATATCAAAGGCGTTATTTACTTCCTTGAATTTTTCTTCGGCGGTTTTATCCCCCGGATTTTTATCAGGATGATATTTTAAAACCAATTTATGATATGCCTTTTTAATATCGGCATCCGACGCATCGCGCGCCACACCCAAAACTTCATAAGGATTTTTATTCATTTTTATACGTCCGTATTTCTATTTAAACAAAATATAGTCCGCGTTTTAATAAAATCAAGCCCCTAAAATTCTTATTTCTGTTTGAAAGTTCGACGCCGCACTGCCAATTTTTTCACCGCGCGTTCATAATCATATGCACACTGTTGTCGCCTAATATTCTCTTTGCACCTGTGCACATCAAACTGAATGCCGTCATCCCAGTACAGGTAATCATACCCACTGTTTCTGATAATGCGTTGAATCTGTCGGGCATAGCGCACAGAATCACGTTCCAACATACTTTGCGGAATAACCATATAATCGGAAAAGTTAGCAGTATTCGCCGACCTGATGGCATCTGAATGCAAAGACTCTAAAACTTTCTGTGCACCATCACTCCGTGCACAGGCACGTTCACGCGCCGGTCCAACAAACGCATACCATATCGCCCAACCAATAAAGCCATACCACAGAACCATCAAAACAATCCAATAAGGCCTTTCCCTTTTTAGTTCTGCCGCTCTCTCAGCTGCAAACTCTTTTTCAACTCTCTCCCTAGTTTCACGGCTTATGTACATATCCAAACTGCAACCATCACCACCGGTATCACAATTACGCTTCTGGGCCAGCGCAACATATCCCGCCAATGGGGGCAATATAACAGGCATGTTATCCTCTTTCTTAATTATTTTTGCCAAGAGTACTATAATGCATAGAAAAATCAATAAAAAACACCCTTCTCCGCCTATGTGCCACGTTTTGACTTGCACCGAACAAAATTATGGTATAATAATATGGCTATGACAGAACAAAACTCACATTCTTATGATGCATCGGATATCCAGGTACTGGAGGGGTTAGAACCCGTCCGTCTGCGCCCGGGGATGTATATTGGTGGCACGGACGAAAAGGCGTGGCACCATTTGCCGATTGAAATTATGGACAATTCGATTGACGAAGCCGTCGCCGGCTTTGCCAAGAAAATCACCGTCCGTTTAATTGATTCAAAAACAATTGAAATTACCGACGATGGTCGTGGAATTCCGGTTGCCGAACATCCAAAGTTCCCCGGCAAATCCGCCCTAGAGGTTATACTTACCACACTGCATTCGGGCGGCAAGTTTAATAATAATGTTTATAAAACCAGTGGCGGCCTGCACGGCGTGGGCAGTGCGGTTGTCAACGCACTATCGTCCGAAATGGTTGTGACGATTGCACGTGACGGTTACGAATGGCACCAATCTTTTTCCCGTGGCAAACCCACAACAAAAATGTCGCGTGGCAATCCGTCCAAGGCGCACGGCACATGTATCCGCTTTACCATTGATGACGAAATTTTTGGCGAATCGGCGGTTTTCAAACCGATAAAGATTTACCGCATGGCGCGGGCCAAGGCGTTCCTTTCACGCGGGGTGAAAATTGATTGGCACTGTGCGCCCGAATTACTTACCGCCGACATGGAAATTCCGACCGACACGACATTTTACTATCCGAATGGTGTCGCGGATTTCTTGGATGAAAAGACCCGTGACAAGCCAAAGATTTTACCGAAACTTTTTTCCGGCACCGTTGATTTTCCGGACGATTCCGGCCGTGTGGAATGGGCGCTAACCTTTTTAACCGACGAAAACGGCGCGGCATCGGACGATGGATTTTTCGCATCATATTGCAACACCATCGCAACAATTGACGGCGGCACACACGAAACCGGGTTCAAATCTGCAATCACCCGCGGGATAAAGGCGTATGGGGAAAAAGTAAATAACAAATCTGCGGCGAATATAATCGGCGAAGATGTGTTCGATTCGGTCGCGGCGATTGTTTCCGTGTTCTATAAAACACCGCAATTTTTGGGCCAAACCAAGGAAAAACTTTCCAACCCTGAAATTGCAAAATATACTGAAAACGCACTGCGTGACCCATGGGAAATGTTTTTGGCATCCGACCCGAAAACCGCAAACGCATTACTTGAATTTATCGTCAACCTTGCCAACGCGCGAATCCGCGTAAAACAGGTCAAAGAGGTTGCACGCAAAACCCCGACCAAACGCATTCGTATGCCGGCGAAACTTGCCGATTGTTCCAAACATGGCGTCGCCGGAACAGAGTTATTTATTGTAGAGGGCGAATCGGCGGGCGGCACCGCGAAACAGGCACGCGACCGCGCGACCCAGGCGATTATGCCACTGCGCGGCAAGGTGTTAAATGTCGTATCAAATTCGGATGAAAAGTTTGGCAACAACCGCGAACTAAATGATTTAATCGATATTATCGGTGCCGGCACCGCCAAAAATTGGGACGATGCAAAATTGCGCTATGATAAAATCATCATAATGACCGATGCCGATGTCGACGGAAGCCATATTGCATCATTGTTAATGACATTCTTTTACCAATTTATGCCACAATTGATATACGGTGGACATTTGTATTTATCTTGCCCACCATTGTATAAATTGACGCACGGCACCGAATCGTTCTATATCGATTCCGACGAAGAACTTGAAAAACTAACATCTGGGAAATATAAAAATAAAAAGGTTGAAATATCACGATTCAAGGGACTTGGGGAAATGATGCCGAACCAGTTAAAGGAAACAACAATGTCGCCGAAAACGCGCCGCTTGGTCCGGGTTGATTTACCCCCGCGCACGGACGAAGGCGCCGAAGACACGGAAAAAACCCGCACGATTGTTTCGGAACTTATGGGTAAAAAACCGGAATTCCGCTTCCGCTTTATCACCGAACACGCCCAATTCGTCAAAGATTTATTTGTATAATATATTGACACCACATTTTTTTGCGTTATACTTTCACGCGTTTGTGAACAAAAAAAACAAAAAGGGAACGAATAATGCAAAAAAAACCATTATACAATTGCGTATATTATGTAAATTTACCGAAACTTAAGGAAAACCCGGCACATTGGTCTGAACACAAGGAACTGCCAATTTGCAAAATCGAACATGGCAACGAAATAAAAACCGGCAAAACCCCGGACGAAATAATAACAACCATAGATTGCCCAAGTGTGCACGTAAAGGCAATAATAATACACTGTGCGCTGTTTAACGAAAAACACCCTTGTATAGTCCTTGAATATCAACGCCCAATCGATTCAGCCCCACAAACAAAAACATGGATGCTTCGTGTATTTCCGGACGGTGGTATTGATACCAAAAACCCGAGTCTTGACCATGAAACATTTTCAGATATTCAACATCAGGTGGAAATACGAAACAGAATGTTCTATCCGAAAAACACCAAAAGAAAATAGAAAAAAATCCCGGATAAATTCGGGATTTTTTTCTATCGCATTCCAACGGTAAAATCATCACCATATTCGGCAACGGTCTGCCCCCCGATGGCACAATATAAATCTTCAAAACCTTTCTTTAATTGATTCTTTTTAACAAGTTTACTGGTCACGATTCCGCCAACGGTCCCCAAAACAACCCCGGCAATCGAATCGGATACCAACCGCGCGGTATTAAAGTTCCCGTTTTCATCCCGCCACACGGAAAGTCTCAAACTGTCACGCATCCGACTAAGGTTATAATAATGCGTATCAATATCTGTTGAATTTATCGTAACATCGGTGATTCCAATATTAAGGTTTGATTTATTTATAAGCACAATCGCATCTTTCAAATAATTTGTCAATGCTTCAGAATCTGTCGCCCCCAATTTTTTGCCCACCTCATCGCACAAATCAAGTGCTTTATTATAATTACCCAATATCTTATCTATTTCTGTTGCTTGTTTTGGATATTCCTCTTTGGCCTTTTTCAATTTGGCAATATTATCATTTATTCCGCTAACTAAACTTTCATCACATTCAAACCGCGCCCACACTGGGTAGATATAAACCGAACGCTCAATTGGAGTAGCAGTGTTATATGGAAAATTCACCCTATCATCAGAACTCCCTGCCGCCCATGAGCGCCAATCCGCCCCAGACGGTAATATATTATTTACAAAATAATCAACTCTACGCCCAGATAATGCGTCATTGGGATAACCATTCGCATCACCTTGTTTATCGGCACTACCAACCACGACAAAATAAGCAATATTCCCACCATCTGCCAATTCAGCCAATTCTTGCTTCACCTTTTGAAAATAGCTTACGCATTCTGCCGTTGGCGTCGCCTCGCCCGTTTTAAAATAAATTGCATATGGCATTTCACTATTAAAGTCATCTGGTCTTAATATACAATCCCCATCTCTACCCTTGGGATCTATCAATTCGCCCTCATAACCCGCCATCGCGCCCAAACTTATTCCAAATAAAACCATAAAAAACACAAGAAGTTTCTTCATTCTCTCGCTCCTTACTTTTCCCTATATTCTATCACAAAAAGTGCGAAAGACAAAACGATTATTTATATTCATCAATCATTTGTGAAAGTTGTGCGGACAAAACCAAATCGCCCGCCTTTAATTTTTCAATTCTATCAATTCCATACATAACGGTTGCATGGTCACGCCCACCAACATATTGCCCGATTTCACTAAGTGACAATCCGGTTGCATTTTTAAGCACGACCATCATCATTTGACGTGCCAAAACCAACGCACGCGCACGCCCCGTTCCACAAACCGCGTCATATGACACACCCAATTTTTCACACATGGATTTCACAATTGCAATTGGCGAACGTGATTTTTTAAGTGTATCCGCCAAAATGCGTTCCGCAACATTTTCATCAATTGCTTCACCCATAATTTCACGATACGCACTTATTTTATTTAACACACCCGCAATCACATGACCATCGGAAAGTATGCGCCCGGCAATCATATTTGCAACCGCCGAATCAACACCCGCGCGTTCAAACATCTTTGCACGAACCGCGCGCGATGGTGCCACGACATCCGCAACCAATCCCGATGCCAAAAGTGATTGCGCACGATGATCAAAACCAGTTAAATTACTTGGCGCCGCATCCGCAACCAAAACGATATTTTTACCCGCCCCGCGCAAATCGATAATCAATTGCAAGAATTCATCACATGTCGCGCGTTTTCCAGATAAAACCTGAACATCATCCATAATAAATGTATCACAATTGCGACAGTAATCTTTGAACGCAAAAATTGTGCGGTCATGCAACGCGCGTGCAAATTCCGAAACAAATTGCGCCCCCGACATCATAATCGTGCGCCCACGCGCCGCCGAATTTATGCACCGCGCAAGCAATGATTTCCCACAGCCCGAGGCGCCGTAAATAAACAGCGGTGAAAACGTTGCCGTCCCCGCCGCCATTTTTTTACACGCCGACACAACAAACGAATTTTCTTCGGACAAAACAAAGGAATCAAAATCGCCGGCATCATTTGTTGTGGCCGGCGCAGTATATGTTTGCGAATTATTGTCGTTCGCGGTTTTGACCATACGCGCGGCAACATTTGCAACCGAAATACGCACCGTCAAACCATACGTGGCCGCAACCGCATTTAATATATTTGAATATGTTGTTCTAACAAAATCTGCGGTAAATTGATTTGGCGCATTAAACACCAATTCAGAATCCGACACAGTTATATCCAACGGCGCAATCCACGAAGTAAAACAGGCCGCATCCATTTTGGTCGCAATACATTCGCGTATCGCATCCACCGAAACCTGTTTGTTAAGAATTGCCACCTGCATGCCGTTTCTCCTTTCCTTCCTTTCAAAGAGTTTCCTGCAAAGTCCACACGCGAAGTATGCAAAAGCCACCCGCATAAAAACGCCAAACCCGATCAACCAATTTTATTTGACGCCTTTTTTATGTTCCCTACACTCTACTCTCTCGCTGATACTATTTAATTTTTAAACCAACCTTTCTACGCAAAACAATTTATAAAATTGAATTTCATTTGCAACCAAATCTTCACCAATTTTTTGAAATTTATTTTTTGACACGATTCGTTTTTACCCCTGATTTCCGCGCTTTGTATATACACTGTATAGACACAATTTTTCCTATAAACGAACGTATCCATTATCTTGTTTTTCAATCAAACCTTGCAATTCCAAAATTACAAGTTCGCGTTTAATTTCCGAAATACTTTTTCCGACAATTTCTGCCAATACAGATTCTGACAGTGGAACGGTTCCAATTTTATCCAAAATTTCATTTTCAGATTCGGATTTTTTCAGATTTTTTTCTTTTGTTCCATCATCGGCAAAGAAATCCGACACACCTTGGCACAAAATCGCCGCGCCCGACCGAATCAGTGAATTTGGTCCTGCGGCGCGGGAATCGGCCGGATGTGACGGCACCGCGTAAACCGTACGCCCATATTCGCGGGCAAATTCGGCGGTTTTCATACTGCCCGATTTCAAATCTGCTTCGGATAATATAAGTTTTTCACCAATTCCGGCAATGATTCGATTTCGTTGCACAAAATTCGTTCCCTTTGGCACGAATCCGATTGGCATATCACTGACCACCGCACCGCGTTCCAAAATTTCGTAATAAAGTGATTCGTTTTCAAGCGGCCAAATATAATCCACCCCACCCGCCAGCACAGCAATGGTATTCGTATCCCCACGCGCGCGCAGTGCCCCAACATGCGCCGCTGAATCGGTTCCAATTGCCATGCCCGACACAACACATATATTATGTTCCGCGAATGCCGTCGCCATATTCGCCATAAATTCCATTCCGGCCGCCGTTGCATGACGCGTTCCAACCATAGCAACCGATTCGTGACGCATTGTTTCGATATTTCCCCGCACGGTCAAAATCGGCGGATGATTTTTCACGCGCCGCAACGCGTTCGGATAATATTCATCCGTATCAAAGACAAACTTTATATCCATACGCGCCGCCGCATCAATTTCCCGCATAACCGCATCACGCAATTCCACCGGCGGACACAGCGATTCAATCACCGCACCAACCGACCCGAATCGGCGCAGTAATTTTTCATACGCAACCGGACCAATCCCCGGCGAACGCAGAATCAAAAGATGTTCAAATAATTCATTCATCAACATATACTATAAAAGTTTTTTGTCATTATCACAAGAAAAAACACCCGATTGGGTGTTTTACATATTTATATGCGTTATACATTATTATATGGCACGCAATTGGTCATAGTCGAATTCGTCGCACTTGCTGTATGTGCCGCCTGTTTTCGATTTATAATCATCACATGCCTCTTTGAACTTACGCAATTCGGCCATAAACTCATCATAACGTTTCTTATCACTTTGTTTCAAAGAAGACAATTGGGTCTTTAACAGTTGGGCCTTTTGTGATTCTGACAGTTTTTCGTTCTTTTGCCCTTGGACCTTGCCACCAATAAGTTTATTTCCAAACAGTTCCATCGCCCCAACACCAACCGCGGCGCCACCAACCGCACCACCAACAGTCGCCCATGTCCGGCCCGATTTTTTCGCATCCAAAATACGTTGGCGCAACATTTCTTCATCGACCCACGAACCACAGTTTATATTGTATCCCCATTGGAAATATCGACTTGGGATATCGGACATATTCACGCGCCCATCCGCAGATTTCAAATCAACCTTTACAAAGCAAACATTGTTTTCGGGATTTTCCAAATCTTCCTGCATTGCGGCGTAACTGTTTGTATTGCTGTATTTCGATGCCCAAACAAAGGTGTTCCCTATTCCGATGTTATTGTTCAAACACGCGGCCCGTTCCGCATCACGATTATCTTTTTCCTTATCCGCCGCCGGATAAGACGGTTTGACATCGTCATCTTTAATACTCGGCGAACGGGGTTCCGTACTAATCGACACATCCGGCATAGTAATTTGATTTTTCGATGCGACAATCGCCCGGCCCTGCGCGGGTGCAAGACGACTTGCAACCATGCTGGTTGCGCCGACACGCGGGTCACGCAAATCCGCCATTGCCATACATGGCACGACCAAAAGCGAAACGAATAACAAAGTTTTCATTTGCAAAATCTCCCTCTTATCGTCCCCCATTATACCACAAATTTGGTCAAAAATAAAGCGCAAATAGTTTTATTTAGTGGTGCCATCATTTTTTATCCGGCGTGTAATAATCAGACACTTTGTAATAATTTTTATATTTACCTTTTTCTGATTTATCAATCAAAACAAAAGTATATTCTTGGCTATACGTCGTCACCGTATATGTTTTTGTTTTCGGGACATATGTTGTTGTCGCGCCGGATTTATGTACCGCGCGTTCCCCATCATGAATGGAACTTTCCGATTCTGTCGTCAAAGGTTCATTAACGGTATAACTATTTGTCTGAACATTTTCCTGGCTATCGGAATCAAGAACCGTAAAGAAACTGTATCCACGCCCATATGCAAATTCAGATATAGATTTCTTGCATTCGTTGTCCACAAACCTTGAATCCGCCTTGGCGTTACCCGCACAAGATATAGTAAACATTTTTCCATCCAATTCTTCCGACATGCCGTATTCCGCGGGATGTATTGGATCAATTATTTTATCAACACTTGCACAACCAACCAATAATCCAACCGTCAATAAACACATTTTTTTCATATTTAATCCTTTTGTTACACATTTTTATTCTACATTTAATAACCATATTTTTCAACTTTAATCACAACCGATAATTTATTTCAATCTGAATACGGTGCTTATCAAATTCATATATCGGCACATTTGAATTTCGTTTTGTATATGTATAGCTTATTGATGGATAAATCCGTTTATATTCCAAATATCGACTTGATAACCGCACATATGCCCTGTATGTAGTATCACGCCGCGTGAAATACCCAAGGTCCGCATTTTCCATTATAAAATACTGCGAATCTTTATACTTTGTTTGTCCCAAATCTACCCGCCCCAGCAACGTCAACGTCCACGGTAATTCCACAAAATATCCAACCGAATAATTTAACCCATGATTACCATACGATTTTTGTTTTGCGGTAACATTTGTATACGCGACACCGGCAAAGACAAAACTTTTATTATTGATATAATAACGCGGTTGAATATACGTTGAATATTCATTACCACGTAGAACGCTATCCACAAAATCATCATAATAAATATCACGACCATACGACCCACCAATTGATAAATGCACCCTTTTCATCAAATCGAAATCCGCATCCACGCGAACCCCCGGCATGGTGTCATAGTATTCACCACCATACCATCGCAATTGTGCAAATGGTTGAACACTAAACTCGCCAATTCCATCAATTATGTAACGCGGTCCAGCGGCGGCATAGAACGTATATTCATCAAACCTGGACGTTGCGAAATCCAACGCGTAAAGTGACGCACTGGTTTTAATACCAAAATGTTCGGTCAGTTTTATATAGTAATCACCACCCACACTATATTGCAAACCGACACCACCCGACCTATCTTCCAATTGCCGACAAAGCGGCCCGACAATTGTGTTTATACATTCTTCGGGCCGGCCGGTGGCATAGTTTAAATTTGAATCCGGAACAACAGAAAAACCACTAAACACATCCCAACTTTTATATTTACGCACCATGTTCAAATAATTCCGCACCAATTGTTGTTCCGCATCCGACAAACTTTTATCCGCCAACACCAGACGAAAATTAAAATCTGCACTGGTGTACCGACCCGACGCGAAATATGTTTTTGCTAATTCCATACGAACAAATGTCGCCGCGGGATATTGATTTAATATCGTTAAAAAATCTTGCTCTGCCGCATCATAATTACCGCGCGCCAATTCAACACGCCCCATTTCAAACAACGCAACCATTCGTGCATTTTCATCATCGCTTTTTATAATATCGTCCAAAAGTTTTGATGCCGAATCTAAATTACCATTGTTCACCATCGCATTGGCAATCGCCAATGCCTGCGTATCATTTAGTTTTATTGTTTTTTGCGCAGTGGCCTGTTTGGCAAATCCATTAGATACACCAAACAAGACAACCACGCACAAACAAAATAAAAATCGCAAAATTTTACACCCCACAATTATTAATGCGAACCACCAAACGCACCATATATAGCAAAATCACCTGCTGTACCGCTATCAATATAATCATCACCAAAGTGCATCTCATATGTTCCTGCGGCCTCTTGAACATAACCATTTTGCAAATGCTCTGTTGTAAAATTTGCATTGGTTCCATCAACTTCATATGTTCCAGTGGTCATATTAAACCCAGTGTACGAATCATTAGTCCCAGATACAGTCACGGTGCTACTATCACCATCCCCCTGCACAATATTGAACGTGTAATAATTATCAAAATCTAATGTCAATTCCGGATGTATCGGATTATAAGTATAGGTAGCGTCTCCTCTTAAATAATTCACACCTCCAACATTGTTATTAGGATTAACCAAATATGCTAATGCCCCACCAGTAAATGTTGTCCCTGATAAAGGTGTATATAAATTTGCACCAACACCTTCACGATTATGTATATAACCCGACGGCGGATTAGTAGAAGCATAAAAACAATTACCTGAAACTATATTACAACTGCTGTGAGTTCCATAATTTACCAACTGCATTTCTTTTTCATTAACAACGTGATGCTCTGTCTGTTCCCCATAAAAATGCTCATTGTATGTATAACGTTTATGTCCATCTTGCGATGGCCAATTCACATCAGTCTCAACAAAATCTGTATATGTTCCGCTATCAGCAATAACATTATCAAAATATTCTTTAAAATTACTGTAATCTGTTTGATTATAAGAATCAACAACGGACGATACTGGCACCATATTGACTGTTCCACCGCCCCCACCGCCACTGTTACATGCCGCCAATGCCAACGCTGATAAAAAAGTTAAAGTTTTTTTCATTTTATTTCCCCCTTTTGGTTAAAAAATTAATCCGCCCAAGAAAGAGCGGTCGGGGAGTTAGTAGTAACACGTTAATGTTCTGTCGCTTTTCGGTTTCCCGTATTATATAGCAAATAGCCCCCCAACCATATAACAAGTCGGGGATATCAACGATGCAAAAAGCATCGAAAACACCAGATTATGATGCTTTCGCACCGAATGTGTGGGTCTCTACAACCCCGAACCCAATCTCTTGGATTCACTAAAATTATACCATATTATTTAATCAAATCAAAGAAAATGATGTGCAAAAAACAACACACTATTTCTTCCATTTCCATGTAATTTTTGATTCGGTGCCACCAACCAGGCGCCCAATGTTTTCCAAATGCCGATACAGGCAAAGCGCCGCCATCGCCAAAAACGCAAACCCAACGCCCGTCGAAATTGCAAAACCCAACACCGGCGCAAGGCAAAACACGACGATTGCCCCCAGTGACGAATACCCAAACCCCAACGCCACAACCAACCATTCAATTCCGCAAATAATAAACATCAACGGATTGACGGCCAAAAAAATCCCAAACAGGCACGACACGCCCTTGCCCCCATGAAACCGCAACCAAACCGGGAAACAATGTCCAACCATCGCCGCAAAACCGCACCACGCGCCAAACGCCACACCGCCAATATAATTTCCAATTAAAACCGCCAAAAACGCCTTGGCCATATCCAACACCCAC
>Ga0247611_10002100_pt1 | contig 33532 bp, 24 predicted proteins | sample 177DNAGHGhighgp2_FD_192422 | JGI IMG/M metagenome (GOLD analysis project Ga0247611, IMG submission 192422) | Sheep rumen microbial communities from Palmerston North, Manawatu-Wanganui, New Zealand - 1770 DNA GHGhigh gp2 | ecosystem: Host-associated > Mammals > Digestive system > Stomach > Rumen... | reverse complement strand
AGTACTTAATGGTTTGGTCACCGCTAAGGTACTAAAAATCTGCGATATGTGCAACTTTTTTAGCATAAATGTTTTATAGAATTAATTCATCCAACAGGTAATCGAAATAAAAATATGGGCAAGACAGTAACGACATATTTGATAGACGGAGATCCGAAAGGGACACAATATGTGTTCATCAGCAATATGAAGAAGTAATATGTATGAAGTATGAGGTAAGACGTTATATAACAATAATAACAGCGACGAAACAATTATGGTTAATGGTTCAAGATTAAGGGTTATAGAACAATAGAATAGAAATCGAGAACGTTATAGAAATAAAGTAAGACGAGATATGACACAGGAGAATAAAGACTTATTGATGAAGTTGCTCCAACAGCATAAGGCGTTGGGCATCTCTGATCAGATAGACTTCGACAAGTTCTATCTCTACTCCATCATCACGCACTCTACAGCCATCGAGGGCAGTACGGTGACTGAGGTTGAGGCGCAACTGCTGTTCGACGAAGGCATCACCAGCAGCAAGCGAACCATGTTGGAGCAGCAGATGAACCTCGACCTATGGCATCAGATTTGGTCGATAAACAAGATCTGAAGCGGAAAATGGTCGATAAATGGTCAATCAAACCCTCTTTGGCAGAGAAAATGGTCGATATTATGGAATACGTGGCCGATAAAGACCAGATAACGACAGAGGCAATCGTTAGTCATTTCGGTTTCAATCCCACTACTGCCAAGCGTTACCTTCGCCAGCTCACAGAGTTCGGTTACTTGGAGGCTCATGGCGGGAATAAGAATAGGATGTATACGAAGAAAACTTTATAAGGACTGATAAATTTAAGCACTATGACTACAAGAAATCTTTTACTCAGCCTGCTCTTCGTGAGTGGTAGCACTTACGTGGCAGCCCAGAAGACAGCGGGCGGCGGCATCTCGCAGCAGATGCTCACGACCATCGAAAAGGCACAGCCTAACAACACGGGTAATGTGGCTTACCGCGCATTGACGAACGCCATCGCCACGAACGCCATTGACGACCTGGCGAAGAACCGTGCCAATGCAGGCGCCATTGACACGCAGTTCAGTGTTGAGACGCCCAAGCAAAGCATCACCGACCAGAAGTCAAGCGGTCGCTGCTGGATGTTCTCAGCTATGAACGTCCTGCGTGCCGATTTCTCGCGCCAGCACAACGACTCGCTTACCGTGGAGTTCTCGCAGGATTACCTTTTCTTCTACGACCAATTGGAGAAGGCTAACTTGATGTTGCAGGGCGTCATCGACACGGCCAAGGAACCGCTCGAGGGCGAACGCGCCCGCTTCTTCTTCCGCTCGCCCATCGGCGACGGCGGCACCTACTGCGGTCTCGTAGACCTCGCACCCAAGTACGGCGTCGTGCCGGCCGAAGTGGTTCCCGAGACTTACTCTGCCGAGAACACGTCGAAGATGCGGCAGCTCATCACGTCGAAGTTGCGCGAGTACGGCCTTGAGCTGCGTCGCATGGTGGCCGACAAGAAGAAAGCCGATGCCATCGCCAAGCGCAAGACGGAGATGCTCGGTGAGGTGTACCGCATGCTCACGCTGACGCTGGGCGAACCCGTCAAGGAGTTCGACTACGCCTTCCGCGATAAGAACGGCAAGACGCGCACGGCCGTGAAGCACTACACGCCGCAGTCGTTCTACGCCGAACTCACCGGTGGTCGCCAGCTCGAAGGTTCATTCATCATGGTGATGAACGACCCTCGCCGCGAATACCACAAGACCTATGAGGTGGAATGGGACCGCCATACCTACGACGGCACGAACTGGAAGTACCTGAACCTGCCGATGGAAGACATCGAGCAGCTGGCCATCGCCCAGCTGAAGGACGGCCGCAAGCTCTACAGCAGCTACGACGTAGGCAAGCAGCTCGACCGCAAGCGCGGCTATGCCGACACCGAGAACTTCGACTACGCCTCGCTCATGGGCACCACGTTCCCGATGAACAAGGCCGACCGCATCGCCACCTTCGACAGCGGCTCTACGCATGCCATGACGCTTACCGCCGTGGATCTCGATGCCGATGGCAAGCCCCTGAAATGGAAGGTCGAGAACTCATGGGGCACAGCTTCGGGCGCCAATGGCTACATCATCATGTCAGCCCGTTGGTTCCGCGAGTATATGTTCCGTCTGGTTGTGGATAAAGAATACGTTCCTGCCACCCTCATGAAGGAATTCGAGCAGAAGCCCACGATGGTAATGCCCGAAGACCCGCTGTTCCAGGAGGACCGATTCGGGTTAAAGACAAGCGGCGGCACGCTATAACCTCCAACAGGCTATAGCGGATCGACATCGAAAAAGATGTGAGCTGCAGAGTAGAAACGTTGAGCGAGAAGCGTTGAGCGCACATCGAGGAGCACCTGTCGCACCTGTGGCAGGGGAATCGTCGTCTCGAACTTCAGGATGATGCGACGGATGTAAAGGCTCGAGACGCGCGCTACCGGAGGCTCATCGGGTCCCAGGACGCGTGTGCCGAAACTGCGGCGAAGCTGTATCGTGGCTTCGCGGGCAACAGCTTCGGCGGTGGAGGCGCTGCGATGCTTGATGTAAACAATGATCATGCGTGTGAAAGGCGGATAGCCGAATTCGCGACGCTCGAGCATCTGGTCATGGTAGGCGGTGGCATAGTCGTTGGCTACGACCTGTGCGATGAGGGGGAGCTGCGCGTCCATCGTCTGGAGGAACACGCGTCCCTGACGCTGACGGCGACCGGCACGCCCTGCCACCTGAGACATCATCTGGAAGGAACGTTCGTAGGCACGGAAATCAGGCTGGTGGAGCATTGTGTCAGCTGCAAGGATTCCCACGACGCTGACATGTTCGAAATCCAAGCCCTTCGTGACCATCTGCGTACCGACAAGGATATCGGTGCGATGAGCGGCGAAGTCGTCGATGATCTGTTCGTAGGCAGTACGGGTGCGGGTGGTGTCGAGATCCATGCGTGCGATGCGTGCTGCAGGGAAGAGGCGAGCGATGTCATCCTCAATGCGTTCGGTGCCGAAGCCATGGCCGCGCAAGTCCGGTGTCTCGCAAGCGGGACACTGGGCAGGAATCTCGGTGGTGTAGCCGCAGTAGTGGCAAGTCATGCGGCCGCTGCGTTTGTGAAGGGTCAGCGGCACGTCGCAATGAGGGCATCGCGGCACCCAGCCGCAGACGTGGCATTGCACTTGTGGGGCATAGCCACGCCGGTTTTGGAAGAGGATGACCTGCTCGCCGCCATCGAGGGCTGCCTGCATGGCTTCCAAGAGCTGCGGCGAGAAAGGTCCACGCATGAGGCGCTTGCGGCTCAACTCACGCACATCGATGACGTTGATCTCGGGCAGCTGCACACGTCCGAAGCGTTCCGTGAGTGTGACGAGCCCGTACTTACCCATCCGGGCGTTGTAGTAGCTTTCGAAGGAAGGGGTGGCGGTGCCCAGGAGGGTGCGGGCACCGGCACGCGAGGCCATCATGATGGCGACGTTACGGGCGTTGTAACGTGGTGCCGGATCCTGCTGTTTGAAGTTGACTTCATGCTCTTCATCGACGATGACAAAGCCGAGACGCTGGAACGGCAGGAAGACGGAGGAGCGCACGCCGACAATGATGTCATAGGGGTGGTCGGACAACTGACGCAGCCATACTTCGGAGCGCTGGCGGTCGCTGAACTTGCTGTGATAGACACCGAGACGATCGCCGAAGACAGCACGCAGGCGGTCGGTGAGCTGGCTGGTGAGCACGATTTCGGGCAGGAGGTAAAGCACCTGCTTGCCCTGTGCAATGGCTTGGGCGATGAGATGAATGTACATCTCGGTCTTGCCCGAGGAAGTCACGCCGTGGAGAAGGCAGACGGAATGACTCTCCCATTCCTTATATATCTGAGAAAGGGCGGCGGATTGTGCAGGGGAGAGGGAAGGAAGCTCCCCCTCAAGAGGGGAGGTGGAATGTATTAGATTGGGTGCTTTCTCTTCAGCAGCCGAGGTGACTATCTTCCCCCTTGAGGGTGGGCGGGAGAGGGGGCCCTTTCCCGGCAGCGCCGCCTTGAACACTTCGCCGATGGTGCAGAGGTAATAGTCGGAGATCCATTGCCACAGCTGCAATTGATGGGGCAGTATGACAGGCGAATGGTCGAGAACGTCGAGGATAGATTTCACCTCCACGCCGACAGGAGCCACGTTGTGGAGACGTACGATGAGGCCGACGGCCGTGCGCTTGTTCCCGAAAGGCACAGAGACACGGCACCCTGCCTGTGCCTGGGGTTCCAAGGCTGGTGGCAGGGCGTAGGTGAAGAGTCCCGGAAGGGGGACGGGAAGCACTACGTCAGCAAATTGGGACAAGGTGACTAATTAACAAGTTAACAGATGAACAAGTTTAGAAATAGTAGTTCACGCGTATAGTCCACTCCTTGTTCTTCAGCTTCGAGGTGTCCTCAATGACATTAGTAAACTCTTGCTTGACTTCGTCGAAAGCATATTTGTCAAGCTTACCGCTGTTGGTGATGGGGAAGTTCCAGCTGAAGCCGATCTGAACGTGCTCGAGGAGCATGAGGCCTACGCCAATGTTCCAACTGATGATGTTGTGCTCAAACGTCGCCTTGAGCGCGTCGGTGCTGAAGTTGGCATTGCCGATGAAGAAGTCCCATTGGGGTCCAGTAGCAACGTAAGGAGCAAAACGATCAGAGCCTAACTGCCACCGCACGTTGACGGGAACGGTAATGAAGTTGAGGTTCTTCGTGTTTTCGGTGCTCGCTATGTTGAACTCGGCCGAGCGGTTGGAGTAGAGCAAAGCTGCATCGACACCAAATCCTAAAGCCAATGAACCTTTGAGCTTAGGACCGATGAAGAATCCTGCACGGTTCTCGCTGGAAACGATATCCTTGTTGAACTTCAGTTTGTTGATGTAGGCTCCGGCTTCAACGCCGAACTTGACCTTAGCGTAGCTTGCAGGTGCAAGCATGAGCATCAGGAGTAAGAGAGAGTAGAATCTTTTCATTGTGTTTGTAATTTATAGTTTTAACGTCTTTGTCGTCGAGCCGAAGAACGTGGAGCGGAACTGCTCTTGGGGGCTTTCGCAGTGCTTGCCGATGAGCGACGCGAAGATTTCTTCTCTTCCTTGGCGGCGGCAGGCTTCGTGTCGCGTTTCGCACGCACCTTCTTGTCGGCTTTGTCGTCCTTGGCGGCATTGATGCTGTCGAGGGAGTCAACGGGTGCTTCATAGTGCCAGATATGCTCCTCGAAGTCCTTCAGCTGCTGCTCGATGCGTTTCTGTTCGGCCGCCATAGCCGTGTCGTTCTTAGCATAGTCCGACAACAAGCGCCCCTGCAGGTTGTTGGTCTTGTAGATCTTGCCATCGTAGCGGTTGAGCGTGAAATAGTCGTCAACAGTCATATTGGTGACATTGTTGAAGTTGGAAGCCATCACCGGCATACGGGAGAGGTAGCTGGAGATGTCGTCGTATCTCACCCAGAACAAAGGTCTCGACTGTGCGGTTCCGGGCTCGTTGTCAATCGATTCGAACTCACTCTCTTCCATTAGCACTGGGCAGAGGGCTACGACACGCGTCTTATAGGTAGCGGAACGCTGGTCGAAGTAGCTGCTTTCCTTCAAGTAGAAGCGCTTGACGAAAGCCGAGGGGATATCGCTCTCGGGAACAGTTATCTTACCGCCCTCCTCCTCGAAGTAGATGCGCTGGTCAGTCAGCAAGTCCTTGATCTCGAGACGATCTTTCTCGTCGAACGACTCGCCGCCATCATCGCCGGGCTTATAGCCCTTGATGCGTCCCGACACGAAAAGACGGAAGATGAACGTGAATAGGTTCTGCTCCTTGCCATGCGGCTCGACGGGATAGTAGAGGGGTGCGTTGGCATCCTTCAGCAAGTCCAGCTGGCGGTAGATGTCACGACGCCAGACGACGTCCTCGGGCATCCCGGCTGACGTAGGAAACATGAGCGATGCGCGGTCGGCTTTCTTCTCGGCCGCCTTCTTCTGCGTCGAAGTGTTGCTCTTGGTCGGTGCCACCGTACGGCGCTTAGCCGGCTGTGCACTCAGCCCTATGGCGCACGTGAGCACTGTCAACAATATACAGATTCTTTTCATATCTTAATCTTCCAATTATCAATTATCAATTATCAATTATTCATTGTCCATTGTCCATTGTCCATTATTCATTAATTCACCGTCACGTCCATTGCGCCGTCGAGGGTGCGTTCTACGCCATCAGGCCCTATAGCTTTGATGCGTGTAATGAAAAAACGTTTACCGCGCGTGAGGCCACGGAACATACTTTTTTGTCTATCCGTGAATTCAGCAGACTCCGAGACGACGGGGAAGGCATTGCCCATACGGTCGTAGGAGACCGTCTCGAATCCCGTCACACGGAAGGGGATATTGAGTAGTCCGTCGTCGACGGCAGCGCCGAGGACATTGGCACTCATCAGCACTTGCTTGGAGATCTTGCCGCCCTTGAAGCGGTTCTCACCTCCCTGCCCGTCGGAATAGGCGATGAAGGCCGTCGGATCGGGCAGCTTGCGCACGCGGAAGGTAAACTTGCCCATCTCCTGCACGCGCCCTTCGGTCTTCGCTGCCACGGTGATGACGGCCTCGCCGCCGACCTGCGTAGGCCGTGCGATGAATTTGCCGTCGCCCTTCGCGGTGAGGTTGCCGCCACTCATGGTCACCTGGAGCTGGTTGGCGGCGACGCCGGGCACGGAGACCGACATGGGGTTGTCGTAGCCGGCGTAGAGGACGTTCATCAGGTCGGCGGACACGGTAGCGGAGGGCGCCACGACGGTGTATTTCTGTTCGAAGTTGCGGCGCACGAGTTCGCCCTGTGCATTCATCATCTCGATGTAACCGACGAGATTGAAGTCGCCCGTGCGGGAGCATACGGTTTCGTAGATGCCGCGGTCGCTGTTGATCTTCTGACCGCCGATGTAAATGGTCGGACGGTTGGTCGTATCGACGGCAGCCATGAGAATCTGAGCCGTGAACTTACCGCCTTGGACGACAGTCTGGGCAGAGGGAATGACGTAAGCATTCAGCTCGTTGACATGAATGTCCTTGATGCCGATATTCGCCGACAGGCCGTGCAGCACCTCGCCTTCGGCATAACGGACGTCACTCTGCAGCTTGGTGAGCAGCGTGACGGCAGCTGCCGTAGGCATGGATTCGAACATGTATTCCTGCCAGTTCTTGCCGAGTGTGCGCACGCTCTGCGGCACCTCGGTGTTGAGGTTGCTGGCGATGATGCGTCGTTGTGCAGAATCCGTGACCATCTTGACGATGCGCTCGCGATAGCTGTTGATGCTGTTGAAGAGCTGCGTGCCATGTCCCGTTCCGGGTGCCAGCATCACGCTGGTGGCAGCTTCGAGATCTTCACGGTTCTTGATATCGGTCACGTCGCCGTCCTTGCCATCGCTTTTCTTCACAATGAGCACCTTCAGCTCCTCAGCGAGGCTGAACAGCGAGTCAGACATCTGGCGCACGGCCTGGGCCTTGTCATACCACTCCTTGACCTTCTTGGGGTTGGCCTTCATCTGCTCCTCGAAATCTTCGTAGATGCCGGCGTTGACCTCCGAGGCGTTCTTGGTGGTTGTCTGCAGACTCTTGTCCACCAGCGAGAAACCATTGAGCACGTCGCTCGACACGTTGAGCGCGAGCATGGCCATGAGGACGACGTACATCAGGTTGATCATCTTCTGGCGAGGAGAGACTGGTCTTTTCTTTACAGGCATTCTTTTTTCGTTTAACGTTTAGCGTTTAACGTTTAAGGGTTAAGTTTTTCTTTTGTGACATTCAGCGTCTAAACGTTAAACGTTAAACGCTAAACGATTATTTAAGCATTCCGAGCTGCCTTAGGCATATTTACGGTCAGCGCTTCGATCATGCGTGCATAGACGTTGTTGAGCTCTTCGATCTGCGCTGCCATGCGCCGCGTTTGCTCGTTGATTTGGTCGATCATGCCGACCTGCTGACTGATGCTCTTAAGCTGCATCTCGTAGATGGTGTTGATGCCCGTGAGCGTACGGTTGAGGTTAACCATTTCCTCGCTGTCCTGCGTCATGCGGCTTGCCTGCTCACGCACTCTGCCGAGCACCTCGGTGAGTTGTGAGAGCTGGTCAACGTAGGCCTCGATGGCATCTTCCACTTCAGGAGCATTAGCAGCCTGTGCATTGGTGAGCAAGCCTTGCGCCTCCTGACCGAGCGATGCGCCGACGTTGGCTGCCGCCTGAGCTGCTGCCGCGAGATTGGCTGCATCTTCTGCTGAAAGACCAGGACCGCCGCCACCGACAAATCCACCGCCAATGACGCCACCGCTGATGACACCGCCGCTGACAACAGGTGCCGCACCTTCAACGCCTTCAACGCCCTCACCCTCTGCCAGGTGCGCTCCGCCGCCAATGACGACCGTACCTCCGGCAGGTGCACCGCCACCGATGATGACTGTGCCGCCACCGCCTGTGCCGCCGGCCACGACAGGTCCGCCGCCAGCAACTACCGTAGCTCCGCCGCCTTCGCCAAGACCAGCCGCTGCCGCTGCCTGCGCAGCCGCTTTCAAGGCTTCAGCTTCTTCGAGGCTGACAAAGTCGTCGGCCAGCTCGGTATCGACCTTAGCATCGAAGGGACGGTCGAAACCGGAAATAAAGAACACAAAGACCTCAGTGCCCATACCGATGAAAAGCATCAAGTTGGCACCAGGGATGTGCGTCAGCTTGAAAAGTGTGCCAAGGATAACGATGGCTGCACCCCAGCTATAGGCGTAGTTCATGAATGTCTGACCCGGCACGGAATCCATCCAATGCTGCAAACGGGCTATAAGGCTAAACTTAGACATATTGTTTATTGATGATTTATGATTTCTGATTGATGAATACAGGTGGATATGGAGTCCTTTCTATCGTATTCATCGTTCATTAATCTTCATTCATATAATTATTTTATTTCTTTCCTTTGTTCTTTGTTCCGGAAGCATCACGAACCATGCTCCTTACGCAGCGGAATCCGATGTATGAACGCGGCTGGTTCTGGTATTCATAGGATCGCCAAGCAGAGCGTATCATGGATTCCGGGTCTTTCCATGATCCTCCGCGCACGCTCTTCTTTTTCAGACGATAGGGGTCTTCCTTGGCTGCATCGTAGCGCAATTCGGGGTTCATGTCGCTCATGGCGTCCACGCCAGCCTCGGTGAAGACGGTTGATGTCCATTCAGCCACGTTGCCTGCCATGTCGAAGAGGCCGTTGGAATTGGCCGAGAAGATACCGCACTTGGAGGTGATGAGCGAGCCGTCGAGCGTGTAGTTGCCGCGGTCGGGCTTGAAGTTGGCATAGAAACAACCTTTGTCACTCTTGACATCCGTGGACTCCCACGGGAAGGGATTACCCTCCTTGCCGCGGGCGGCATATTCCCATTCGATCTCGGTCGGGAGGCGGAAAGGCTGGATGTCAGCGCCATTGCCGCCCAAGCCCTTCATCAGGAATTCCGTGCGCCAACGACAGAAGGCCGAGGCCTGCTCCCAGGAGACGCCGACAACGGGATAGTCGTCATAAGCGGGATTAGAGAAATACAGGCGCAGGTAGCGCTCGTTCTCTGCGTTCTGGAAGTCGTTGACCCAACAGGTCGTGTCGGGATAGATATTGACGATGTAGGTGTTCAGGAAGTCCCAAGGGCCGGAAAGCGGACGGGTGATGGTCTGTCGCACAATCTTGCCCTCGTCGTCGATGTAGGCCGTGTCCTTGGAGATCATCACGTCGGCAGTGGAAACCTCGTGGTCGGTGTTCAAGTCACGTTCCTCGGGATTGAGGCGGAACTTGCGCAAACCGGCCATGGCGTAGTTGTACACCTCGTAGCGATAGTTCATCTGGCTGGCATCGAGCATCTTGGTGCCGTCGATGGGATGTACGACGTACACGCTTTCGATGGCACGTGCTTCGTCTTCCGTGGCTTTGCGCCAGGGAATAGCCTTATTCCAGTTGAGATGAGGTGTGATGGGGTTGCCTTCCTTGTCCTCCTCGATCTTGTAGGTCTCGTCGCCGCCGAAGGCAGGATCAGCAAGACGTTCGCGGATGATGCTGTCGCGCACCCAATAGACGAACTGCCGGTATTTGGCATTGGACACTTCCGTCTGATCCATCCAAAAGCCGTCCACGCTGATGTCCCGACTGGGGAATCCGGCTCCCCAGAGCGTGTCGCCATCTTCAAGGCCGACGTGCAACGAGCCCTTAGGGATGGCCACCATACCGAATGGAGCTGCCTCGTTGAACGATGTGCCGCGGACGCCCGTGATTTCACCGCCGGTAGCCATAGCGTTGCTCTTAGCGCCAGCACAGGAGGCAAGCGTCACGACACAAAGCAGGAGCAGGACAAGCCCGCCCGCGACCCCTCGCCAAAGAGTGAGGGCTGCTTTAAGGGCGATGGTAGCATGAAGCTTTTGTGAATAGCTGTTTTTGATCATAAACTATCTAATATATAATGAGTTCAAATTATCAATTTTCAATCACCAATAGTTTTCGTTTTCGTTATCGTCTTCGTTATCGTTATCGTTTTCGTCGTTTATAGTATTCTTACGCTCTGGTGTCGGTTGCGGCCTTTCTTGAAGAGGTCGAGGTCGGTGGTGTAACCGATGGATAGCTCGTGAGTGCCTTGCAAGGGGCCGATCCCCGAGGTGTAGCACTCGTAGCAGTAGCCGAGCTGTATGCCATGAAAGTCGCCGCCGACGAACACCGATGCAGAGATGGTGGGGCTGTAGCCGAGGCCTACATACAGCTTCCCTTTGGGACCGGTGTAGCACAGACGAGCGGTGACATCGCCACGCCAATTGTTCAAATCGGTGCGCACGATAGCAGAGGTCTGCATTGATAATAACGGATTTCGGAGCCGAATATTGTATCCTCCAGTCAAATAAAATGTCTGAGGTATCTCATATTCATTGGTTTTGTTGTCGCCGAGCTCGACAACGGGAGCCAAAGTGTGCATTACCGAAAAGCCCACATACCACCGTTTGCCATCGAAGCGAAGGCCCGCATCGATGTCGAAAGCGGTGCCGTTGACTTCGGAGGTCGGGAAAGCAGGATCGCCAGTGTCGATCAGTTCAAGACCTGACCCATCGAAGGACTCTGCCAAAAGGCCGGCACGCACGCCGGCACTGAGACGCCCGCCCCACAATTTCTGGTGATAAGCGTACTGGATGAAGAAGCGTTTGTGCTCAAAAAGGCCGATTTTATCGTTGACGAACCCCGCTCCCAAGCCATGGGCAGGGCCGATCATCCACAAAGGGAGGTCGGCGGTGATGATCATCGTGGCAGGAGCATGAGTGTAGCCCAGGAGCTGCATAGCATAGGCTCCTTGCAGGTTCAGCTGGCCATTGAGTCCGGAGGCTGCCGGATTATAGAAGGTCTGGAGATTCCAGTAATGATTAAATGCCGGATCGTATTGTGCAGGAAGCGTCGAGGAGCAGAGCAGACAAAGACCTATAAGCATCCTACGCGGAAGCTTACGGCCGAGCATCGTGACTACGAGACAATGCCTGTTCGAATGGATCATGTTCTTACTCCTTATTGATATATATAATACGTTGATGTCGTGATGGATTCATTTTCGGGGGCAAAGATACAAAGAAATCTCAAGAAACAAGCGTTCGAAGAGATTTTTTGAGCAAAAAAGCGTCAAAAGCTGACATCTTATTATCTTGGGGCGGGATTAAACAGCAGATTCCCGTCGCTATCCCAGCAAATGGTCTTCAGGAAAACACTCCGATGCTTGGTTTCCTGCTCGTTCTCAGCCCACAGGGCTTCATAGAGGAGGTAGGCGCTATCGCCTTCCAACGCTGGAACGATACAGATGTTCGAAGCACCTTTGTGCTGGCTGTCAACCTCGATGGGTTCAGGGGATTTCGTCCATACACTGGGGTCAAGCAAGTTGGCGTTGGCTGGTGCACGGAGCATACCGAGAATATGGAATTGCGTCCAGATGCCGCTGGCCGAGTAGCAGAGGCATACATGTCTTTTGTTGGGCGAGAGATAAGCCTGGGGATTTTCATTGACGTAAATGGGATAGGCCGAACGACCGCCGTCGGGATCAATCCATTGGCGTTCCCATTCATATTCCGGCTGCGACAGCATGACACGCTCGGAATCCACCGTCCAAGGGTTCTCGAGATGTGCGATGTAGATGCATTGAGTTTCATGTTCCACACGCCGTTTGGGCCATCCCGACCACAGCAGGTATAATTCCCCGTTGACGTCGAGCACGCTGGGGTGCAACCCGAAATTCCACTCATCGTTCGTGTGCAGGGGACCCTTCAGAACCCACTGACCACTCATCGGATTCTCAGATGTATTCTCGATGACATACAGTTGGTGGTTATCCGTATTCCCGTCGTCGGCTTCGAAATAGATGTACCACGCGTTGTTGATACGATATATCTCCGGTGACCAGAAGTGGTGCAGATTAAGGCTGTCGGGCGACCAGATAATCTTCGGAGTACAAGTGGGCAGCAGCGCGAGATCCTTGGTCTCGTAGAGAATGATGTTGTCCTCCGGCGACTGCATCGTATAATAAAAGGTGTCGTTGTATCGGGTGGCGAACGGGTACTCTCTTCCTTGGAAAAGTAAAGCCACGTCCTCTTGTTCCTGACCTTTGTCTGAACAAGAAGCCATGATGAAGAGAAGGATGACCGCTAAGAAACTATGCCCCGAAAAGAGGAAATAGCGAAGGGTTTTGGCATTCACGATTGTTCCGTTTTATGGTTTTGCGGGACAAAAGTATGAAAATTATTTCAGATGGCAGTAATATTTAGCCAATAAAAAAGTGTAAAGAGGTGAATAAAAATGTATGAACGGATTTTTTCTTGTTTTGAATAGCTTTTGACCTTTTATATATAATAAAATGTGTTACTTTGCCGAAGAAAAAGGAAAAATGCATTTGATTGAAGATAGTTAATACAGAATAGTTAGTTTTGTTAGTTAGTAATCGTTAGTTAGTTTTTTTAAGTCTTGATTGAGTCTATTTAAGCGTAAAAAGATTGTTTTGAAGGATAGCAAGAGCCACCGCAACGGTTGGCATTCAGGAAACGAAAAGAGAATTAATGCTAAAATAAAGAATAAGATGAAAAAGAAATTGAATGTATTTAGATGTGCCTTCTTGGCATTGGTTATGGCCAATGGCGTGAGCTGTTCGAGCCAAACGGGTAGCAGTCCGTCCTCGGACCTCTTCACTCCGTATCAGACGTCAGACCTTCGTGCTCCCTCAGTACCCCTGTTGGTGTCTGACCCCTATTTCTCCATCTGGTCGCCTTACGACAAGCTGACCGACGGCACCACGCGTCATTGGACGAATGACGAGAAGCCTTTGGAGGGATTGCTGACGGTTGATGGCAAGACTTATCGTTGGATGGGTGCCGAACGTTTCACCCTCAAGAGCATCGCTCCCATGGCTGACGAGGAAGCGTGGGAAGCCGACTATACGCGTGCCGTGCAGCGCGACGGGTGGCAACGTCCCGAGTTCAAGCCTCAGGACTGGCGCCGTGGTCGTGCAGCATGGGGTTCCGACGGTCTCGACTTTGTGCGCACACATTGGAGCGACTTGAACAGCGACCTCTATGTTCGCCGCGACATCAATCTGTCGGCAGCTGACTTGAACGAAGACCTGTGGATCATCTACTCCCACGACGATGTCTTCGAGCTCTACATCAATGGCACGAAGGTGGCCGATACGGGTGAGACGTGGGTCGAGGGTGTACGCCTGCATCTTGACAGCGACCTCAAGGCGCTGCTCCATGAAGGCCAGAACGTCATCGCTGCCCACTGTCACAACACTACGGGTGGTGCTTACACCGACTTCGGCCTTTTCAAGAACGCCAGCGAGCGCCAGAACAGCATTCTGACAGCTGAGCAGAAGAGCGTCGATGTGATGGCCACTAATACTTATTATACGTTCGCGTGCGGCCCCGTAGAACTGGACGTCGTCTTCACAGCTCCCATGCTGATGGATGACTACGACCTGCTCTCCTCGCCCGCCAACTATATCTCCTATCAGGTACGTTCCACCGACGGCAAGAAGCACAACGTGAGCTTCAGCGTGAGCGCTGCCCGTGAACTCGTCCTGAACAAGGCTTCCCAGCCCACGAAGTCTGAGATCATCACCGAGGGCGGCGTGAAATATGCCAAGAGCGGAACGGTGGATCAGCCTATTCTTGCCAAGAAAGGCGATGGCATCTGCATCGACTGGGGTTATCTCTATATCCCTGCCATCAACGGTGATGTCGCTTTGGCTGAAGGCGACCAGCTCGTGTTCACCCGTGATCTCGGTTCCGTGGACAAGGCTTCGAGTTTCATGCTTATCGGCTACGACGAGATACAGGACATCGAATACATGTACAAACGCTACAAGGCCTATTGGGCTCATGAGGGCAAGGTGACGATTTTCGATATGTTCAACCGCCTGAACAAGGATTACGCCTCCATCATGAAGCGTTGCCGCGATTTCGACAAGGTGATTTACGACGACGGTATGAAGGCCGGCGACAAGAAGTATGCCGAACTGCTGTCTGCGAGCTATCGTCATGTCATCGCTGCCCATAAGCTGTTCAAGGATGACGAAGGCAACCTGCTGTTCTTCTCGAAGGAGAACAACTCCAATGGCTGCGTCAACACTGTTGACCTCACCTACCCTGAGTCGCCGCTGTTCCTCGTCTATAACCCCGACCTGCAGAAGGCGCAGATGACCTCGATCTTCGACTACAGCCTCTCCGGCCGCTGGACGAAGCCCTTTGCTGCGCACGATCTTGGCACTTATCCTATTGCCAATGGTCAGGTCTATGGCGGCGACATGCCGCTGGAGGAAGCCGGCAATATGCTCACGCTGGCTGCTCAGATCTGCCGCATCGAAGGCAACACCAGCTATGTGGACAAATATTGGGAGGTCATCACGACGTGGGCCGACTACCTCTCGGAGAACGGCCAGGATCCTGCCAACCAGCTCTGCACCGACGACTTCGCCGGCCACTGGGCTCACAACTGCAATCTCTCCGTCAAAGCGATCATGGGAATTGCCGGATATGCTGAGATGGCACGTATCAAGGGCGACAAGGCTACCGCCGACAAATATATGTCCCGTGCCAAGGAGATGGCTGTGAAATGGGAACAGGACGCCCTCGAAGGCGACCACTACCGTCTGGCCTTCGACCGCGAGGACACATGGAGCCAGAAGTACAACATGATCTGGGATAAGCTCTGGGGCACTAACCTCTTCCCCAACGGCGCCATGGAGCGCGACGTGCAGTACTATCTGACGAAGCAGAACAAATATGGTCTGCCCCTCGACTGTCGCAAGGACTACACCAAGAGCGACTGGATCATGTGGACGGCCGGTATGGCTAAGGACAAGGCTGATTTCCTGCAGTTCGTGGCTCCGCTCTACGACTATATGAACGAGACGGGATCGCGTGTTCCTACCAGCGACTGGTACGACACGAAGACCGGCTTGATGGTGGGCTTCAAGGCACGCTCAGTCATCGCCGGTCACTGGATGCGCGTCCTGGTGGATCGAGAAGTTAAATAACATTACTAACAAAACCCTAATACACAATGGCAAAGAAACTGAAAGTTAAACAGTTTGCGTCATTAGTCCTCATTGCTGCCGTGCTCGTAGGCTTCGCAACCACCGGTTGCGAGTCTTCGACCACGGTTGAAGACTATTATGGCGTTCAGCCGTCGGCACCCTTCGATCCCTCGAAGCCCGTGACGATAACTGAATTTACTCCTACGTCGGGAAGTGTTGGCCAGCAGATCTGCATCAAGGGATCCAATTTCGGCAACGACACTTCCATGGTTCATGTCACGATTGGCGGCAAGGAAGCTGTCGTCGTCAATGTGAAGAACGAAGCCATCTACGCCTATGTCCCCAGCGCGGCCTACGACAAGATCGAAGGCTTGACGCTGAAGGGATCCGTAGCCGTCACTGTCAGCAACAAGACGGGCAAGGCACCGGGCTTCTTCACCTATGAGCGCAAGATGGTTGTCGGCCGTCTTTGCGGTAAGTTCTACGAAAAAGAGTCGGACGTCGTATGGGCTGACGGCTCCTTTGCCAGCAACATCGAAGATGTCAGCGGCTTCAAGAACGACGGTGTGATGCAGTTCTCACCCTACAACCACGACCATCTGTTCATCGTTTACGACCAGGAGCCGCACTTCGGTACGGTGGCTCATGGCATCCAATTGCTCGATCTGAAGAACAAGACCGTGCAGACCATTCTGCCGCTGTCCATGTTCAACAACGAGCGCCTTCGTACGATAGACTTTGCCGTTGATCCCTTCGCCTACAACGAGGACGGCTCTTTCGAGACGGACGAGGACGGCTCCATCATCGGCTATGCTCCGGACAACTGGATTGACACGGCGACGCCCGATCAGAAGCGCTGGCGTGAGCACCTCATTATTTCGGCCGACAACGACGACCCCAACTATCGTGCTCACTCCGTCTATATCGTGGATCGTGACGCCGAAGGCAATTTCAGCCGCAACTCACAGGTACGTCAGCTGGCTAACTATCGCCAGTGCAATGGCGCAAGCCTGCATCCCGTCAATGGCGAGCTCTACTTCACCAGCTATCAGAAAGGTGAAGTGATCCGTCTCGACATGGACAAGTACTGGGAGACCCTGCTTCCCAACAGCGGACATTCGACGTGGGATCCCTACGTGAATAACAACCTTACTGATGTGGCCTCCGGCGCTACTTCGGGCACAGGTGCTTTCGAAATCCTGTTCACGGTTCAGGATACCTACTGGGAGTTCCAGATCGACATTCATCCTTCAGGTAAGTTCGCCTACATCGTTGTCATCAACCGCAACTACATCTTGCGTACGGATTACAACGAGCAGACCAAGCGTTTCTCTGCTCCTTATGTCATCGCAGGTGACATGAGTGCTGAAGGCTTCACTGACGGGGTCGGCAAGAGCGCCCGTCTGCGCCGCCCCTATCAGGGCACCTTCGTCAAGAACGAGGAATATGAGGCCGCAGGCAATGAAGACATCTATGACTTCTACTTCTGCGACAGCCGTAACGATGCCATCCGTCTGCTCACACCCGAAGGCATCGTGAAGACCTACGCCGGCGGCAGCGCTGCTACTCATGCTGATGGCGAGACCTACGGCAATGAGAATGGCGAATTGCGCGATTTCGCACGCTTCCATCGTCCTACGGGACTCGTGAACGACGTGCACCGCGATGCCATCACAGGCGAGAATACTCTGATTTTCTATATCCTCGACACCAGCAACTACTGCATCCGTACCATCACCATGGAGGAGAACCTGGATGCACAGTCCGAGGGTAGTCCTGAAGATCCAATCGTTGAACCGTAAAGATTCGGACCATTATGAAGAAATATATTTCCATACTGCTTCTCCTGCTCGGCACCACGTTCACGGCGCTGGCTCAGCAGGAAGTCACCGTCACCGGTGTGGTGAAAGATGCCACGGGCGAACCCCTGCCAGGTGCCAACGTCACCGTCAAGGACGCAAAGGGCTTAGGCACCATCACCAACATGGATGGTGAATATACGATTAAAGTTGAACAATACAAGACGCTGGTCTTCTCCTTCATGGGCTTCGAATCCCAGGAAGTGCTCATCAAGGATCAGCGCAAGGTTGACATCACCCTGCAGGAGACATCGACCAAGGCCATGGACGAACTCGTCGTCACCGGTATGACCACCCAGAAGAAACTGACGCTGACGGGTGCCATCACCAACGTGAAGATGGAGGAACTGAAGCACTTCAACACGTCAAACCTCACCAACACCCTGGCAGGTAACGTCGCCGGTGTGCTGGCCTTCCAGAAGTCCGGCCAGCCGGGTAAGAACACCTCTGAGTTCTGGATCCGTGGTATCTCCACTTTTGGTGCCAGCTCCAAGGCTTACATCCTCGTCGATGGTTTCGAACGCGAGAACATCGATGACATCAACATCGAGGACATCGAATCGTTCTCCGTGCTGAAGGATGCCTCCGCCACCGCCATCTACGGTTCCAAGGGTGCTAACGGCGTATTGCTCATCACCACGAAGCACGGTAAGGCCGGCAAGGTGAACATCAACGGTAAATTCGAGACCTCGTACAACACGCGCACCATCACGCCTGAGTTCGTCAGCGGCTTCGACTATGCCAACTATTTGAACGAAGCACGCGTGACGCGTAACCTCGGTGTGCTCTATCAGCCCGTCGAGCTTGACATTATCCGCTACGGACTGGATCCCGACCTCTATCCTAACGTCGATTGGCAGGACCTCCTCCTGAAGGACGGGGCCATGAGCTATCGTGCCAACCTGAACATCAGCGGCGGTGGTGAGACGGCTCGCTACTACGTGTCGATGGCTTACACGCAGGACGAAGGTATGTACAAGACTGACAAGACGCTGCGCGACCGCTACGACACCAATGCCAACTACGACCGTTGGAACTACCGCATGAACGTCGATGTCGATGTGACGAAGACCACCGTCCTGAAGCTCGGTATCAGTGGTAACCTCAACAAACGTAACTCTCCGGGTATCGGCGACGACAAGGTCTGGGGACAGATGTTCGGCTACAATCCTCTTTATACGCCTGTGCTCTACAGCAATGGTCTCTATCCTGCCAAGGGCGTTTTCAACGAGACTGAGGAGAACGGCGCCACGACCTACACGCTCGACGAGAACTATATCAACCCGTGGGTGAGCTCCACGCAGACGGGTTACAACACCGAATGGCAGAATAATATCCAGACCAATGTCACCCTGGAACAAGACCTGAAATTCATCACCAAGGGTCTGAAGTTCACGGGACGTTTCGGCTACGACACCTACAACAGCAACAGTATTCAGCACCACCGCCTGCCTGCCCTCTACGCCGCTCGCAGCCGCAACACCGAGACAGGTCAGCTGGACTTCCAGCAGGTGCAGTCCGTGCGTGACATGACGCAGTCGAGTGCCAACAGCGGTTCGCGCCGCGAGTTCCTCGACCTGTTGCTCCACTGGGACCGCCAGTTCGCCGATTACCACAACCTGGCTGCCAACGTGAAGTTCACTGAGGACCAGAACATTTCCACCCAGAACCTCGGCACGGATATCAAGAACTCCGTATCGCGCAAGAACAAGGGCTTGGCTGCTCAGGTCACTTATAACTTCGCTTCACGCTACTTCGCTGACTTCAACTTCGGTTACAACGGTTCTGAAAACTTCGCCGACGGTCACCGCTGGGGCTTCTTCCCCGCATGGTCAGTGGCTTGGAACGTAGGCGAGGAGCCCTGGGTGAAGAACAAGGTCAGCTGGCTGGATATGTTTAAGATCCGTTTCTCCAACGGTCGTGTCGGTTCCGACGCCACGGGCAGCAATCGTTTCCCCTACCTCTACACGCTGGAACAGTCCGGCAACGGCTACATCTGGGGTCAGAACGGGCAGAACGCCTACGGCTCCGTCCGCTATCGTCAGGTCGCTTCGGAATATGTCACATGGGAAGTCGCAACGAAGAACGACCTCGGTATTGACCTCGTGCTGTTCAACAACAAGTTCTCCTTGACGATGGACTACTTCGACGAGAAGCGTACCGGCATCTTCCAGGAGCGTCGTTTCCTGCCCACCACCGTCGGTCTCGAGTACTGGGACAATGGTGGTTGGAACTACCCGAAGGCCAACGTAGGCGCTGTGAGCTCACGCGGTTTCGACGGCAACTTCTCCTACAATGACAAGTTCGGCGACGTGGGCCTCACCGTACGCGGAAACATCACTTATAGCAAGAACCGCATCGACGAGTACGACGAGGAGAACAACGTTTACGCTTATCAGAATCAATATGGTTATCGCGTCGATCAGGTGCGCGGACTCATCGCCCTCGGACTGTTCAAGGACTACGATGATATCCGCAACAGCCCGGTACAGGAGTTCGGCACGGTGCAGCCCGGTGATATTAAATATAAGGATGTCAATGGCGACGGTGTCGTCAACAATGGTGACGTTTGCGCCATTGGTGCCACGAGCCGTCCGAGCCTGATCTACGGTCTCGGTTTCACAATCACGTGGAAGGGTCTCGACTTCAACGTTCATCTCCAGGGCGCCGGCAAGAGCACTTTCCCGACCTACGGCAAGTGCGTCTGGGCATTCAGCGAGAGCCAGTGGGGTAATATTTTCAAGGGTACGCTTGACAACCGCTGGGTGGACCGCGAGACAGCCGTCAAGCTGGGCATTCAGGCCAACGAAGATCCCAACGCCACCTATCCGCGTCTGAGCTACGGAGGCAACTCGAACAACGATCGCAATTCTACCTTCTGGCTGCGCGACGGCCGTTATCTCCGCCTGAAGAACATCGACATCGGCTACACGCTGCCCAAGCGCATCGTCAATGCCATCCACTTCCAGAGCATCCGCGTCTATGTCGCTGGCACCAACCTGTTCTTCCTCCACAAGAAGTTCGACACGTGGGATCCCGAATCCCTGCAGCCGCGCGGCGAGGACTATCCTATCACCAAGGCCATCACAGCCGGTCTGCAAGTTAATATCTAGACCCACCCTAACCCTCCCTTTAGGGAGGGAATGGTTACCTAACATGAATAGATAATAATTCAAAGATATGAGATACATTATGAAAACATATAAGAGCTATATACAAAGGTATATACTCCCCTCCCTCACAGGGAGGGGCAGGGGGGTGGGTCTTCTTCTGGCCATATTCCTGATTACCTCCTGTGCCGACCTCGACTCCGACAAATATTTTGGCGACCGTAAGACGCTCGAAAGCGTGTTCACCGATCGCGAGCAAGTGGATATGTGGTTGGCTCATGCCTATTCCTTCCTCACCGGCAGCAACTTCGAGGTCTGTTCCAAGGGCGGCACCGGTGGCGAGAACTCGGCATGGAACCCGTTCTGCTTTGCCGATGATATCTATTATGGCGACCGTGACTATGCCTATGGCGATGCCAAGGACCGCGGCTTCACCTCATACAACACCTTCCGCGAGGGTGGCTACACCGAAGCCGTAGGCCAGGACGCATGGGTACGTTCCTACCAAGGCATCTACCAGGCGAGCATCTTCATCAAGAACATCGACCAGAACACCGACCTGAGCGAGGAGGACCGCATCGACAAGAAGGGTCAGGCTCGTTTCGTGCGCGCTTACTACTATTGGCTGCTCCTGCGTAAGTTCGGTCCTGTGCCTATCATGGCTGATGAAGGTGCCGACTACACGCTCGAGTACGACGATCTGGCTACGCCGCGTGCCACCTACGAAGAAGTCGCCACTTACATCGCTGATGAGATGGCGAAGGCTGCCAACGAGATTTCTCCACGTTGGACCAACAAACGTGATGAGGCCAACATAGCACGTCCCACACGTGGCGCTTGTCTGGCCACGCGTGCCATTGCCCTCACTTACGCTGCCAGCCCCTTGGCAAATGGTCAGCTGAAGAACGGCAAGCATCCGTCCAACGTCACCGACGACATCGCCAAGAACCTCAAGAACTTCGATGGCAAACATCTTCTCTCGCTCGACTACGACGAGTCGAAATGGGCACGCGCTGCGGCCGCATGCAAAGACGTCATGGATCTCGGAGGCTACGAGCTTTACCACGCTGGTATCAACACCGTCGAAGCTGACGGCGCTCCGCTCACCGTGGCTCCCGACTACGATCCTGTCTTCTCGGAGAACAACTGGCCCAATGGTTGGAAGGATGTCGATCCTTACCTCTCCTACCGCAACCTGTTCAACGGAACGGCAAGTGCCGTGGATAATCCTGAGCTCATCTTCACCCGCGGTTCCAACATGAACATGGGCGACAATGACAATGGCCTCGGCGCTATGGTGGCTCACTCCATGCCGGTATCCCTCAACGGATGGAACACCCACGGCATGACACAGAAGATGTGCGACACCTATTACATGAAGGACGGCTCCGACGTCCCCGGCATGTACCGCGAATGGCGTCAGGAAGGCGTCGAAGGCAACGATATGGGCAACTCGCAGGACCGTGCTACCGGTTGGACAACGCGTGCGGAGATCCAGAATGGCGACTATCCTGAATTGTCCCAGAACCTGCGCCGTTTCCCCGGCATGAATGTGTCGAAGCAGTATGTAGGCCGCGAGCCGCGCTTCTACGCCAGCGTAGCCTACAGCGGCAGCTACTGGGAGCAGCTTCAGAATCCCACCACGTCGCAGCGTAATGCTCAGATCTTCTACTATCGTTCCGGCGGCAATGGCTATATCAACGCTTTCTCCTATCTCCGCACGGGTATCGGCATCAAAAAGTTCTATCATCCCGATGACTACCGCGATGCACAGCACGACTACGGCCATCTGCGCGAGAAATTCGAGCCCGCCATTCGCTACGCTGACATCCTGCTGATGTATGCCGAGTGCCTCAACGAGCTCACCAAGAGCTACACCATCAAGAGCTGGAAAGGCCAGGACATGACCATCAGCCGCAATATCGACGAGATGAAGAAGGGCGTGCAGCCCATCCGCATCCGTGCCGGTTTGCACGACTACACAGCCGAAGAGTATGACAATCGCGATGCCTTCCGCGCCAAGATCAAGCGCGAGCGCATGATCGAGTTCATGGGCGAAGGCAAGCGCTACTTCGACCTCCGTCGTTGGATGGACGCTCCCGTCGAGGAAAACAAGCGCGTCTATGGCCTCAATGTCTTCCAGACATCTCAGAACCGCGACGAGTTCATGCAAGTCATTCCCGTCTATAATCTCTCTGCCAACTTCAACGACAAGATGTACTTCTGGCCCATCTCACACACCGACCTCAAGCGCAACAAGAATCTTGTCCAGAATCCCGGATGGCAGTACAATGACTAAGCGACCCACCCCTCACCCTCCCTGTGAGGGAGGGGGTGGTCACCTGACAAGAATAGATAATAATTCAAAGATATGAGATACATTATGAAAACATATAAGAGCTATATACAAAAGTATATACTCCCCTCCCTCACAGGGAGGGGCAGGGGGGTGGGTCTTCTGCTCCTTCTGGCCATTCCATGTTTTGTAGCCTGCAACGACGAGTGGAAGGAAGAGCAATACCAGCACTACATCAGCTTCAAGGCTCCTTTGAATGACAATGGCGTCACCTCCGTGTACGTACCTTTTACCCGTCACGACGACAATGGCAAGCCTATCTACGGCGGCACCGGTCTGTCGCACTACGACCTGCCGGTCATCGTCAGCGGCACGACAACCAACGACCGCGACATCGTCGTCAAGTTCGGCCACAGCGATACGCTACAGCAGCTCAACTTCGAGCGTTTCGGTTCGCCAGCCTATCGCGCTGACATCGTTGACCTTTACTACAAGGACATGAGCAGCTATGCCACCTATCCCTCCACCCTCACCATTCCCAAGGGAAAGGATGTGGAGTTGCTGCGCGTGAAGTTTGATTTCAACGGCATCGACATGAAGGATAAATGGGTTCTCCCCATCGAGATCCTCAGGGACGACAGCTATCAGCCCCATCCGCGTAAGAACTATGCCAAGGCGATGCTGCGCGTATATCCTTACAACGACTACTCCGGCAACTACTCTGCCACGACGCTCACCATCACCAACGCCGATGATCCCACCAACGCAACGGGTATGGAAACGGCTCGCGGTTACGTCGTCGATGAGAACGCCATCTTCTTCTTTGCAGGTAACATCGACGAGACACGCGTTGACCGCCAGAACTACAAGGTGTTCTTCAAGTTTATCCCCGATGCCGACAATCCCAACATCGGAACCATCGAACTCTCGTCCGACAACGCCGAGAAGAACAAGTTCCAGAACGTCGGACAAGCATCCTACCGCATCTACGAGCAGATGGACGAAGTGCAGCCGTGGCTCATGCACCGCTATGTCATCATCAGTGGCATTGAGTACAACTACACCGACTACACCTCTGTCGAAGGCTACGAGATGAACTACACCGTCAAAGGTATCCTCACGCTCGAACGTCAACTCAACACCCAGATCCCGAATGAAGACCAGGCTATTCAGTGGTAAAAAATAACAGACCCACCCCCCGCCCTCCCTGTAGGGAGGGAGCGATTACCTAACAAGAACAGTAAACAATTTATCCTATGAGAACAAAATCCAAACTTATATTGACAATAGCCCTCACAATAGCGCAGGTAACCGCTCCCTCCCTCACAGGGAGGGCGGGGGGTGGGTCTTCCCCTTCCTCTCTTTCTGCGCAGGTAACCGCTCCCTCCCTCACAGGGAGGGCGGGGGGTGGGTCTTCTTCCCTTGTCAACGTCCTCGTGGGCACCATGTCCAAACACTCCCTCTCCACGGGCAACACTTATCCCGCTATCGCCCTGCCGTGGGGCATGAATTTCTGGACACCGCAGACGGGACGCATGGGCGACGGGTGGGCGTATGTCTATACCGAGGATAAGCTGCGCGGCATCAAACAGACCCACCAGCCATCCCCGTGGATCAACGACTACGGCCAGTTTGCCATCATGCCCACCACACGCACCGTCTTCCGCGAGGACGACCGCGCTTCGTGGTTCAGCCATAAAGCCGAGACGGCTACACCTTATTATTATAAGGTATATCTCGCCGACTGGGACGTCGTGGCCGAACTGGCGCCTACGGAGCGCGCTGCCATCATGAGGATCACCTATCCCCAGACCGCTGAGGCACGCGTTGTCATCGATCCCTTCGACAAGGGGTCCTACGTCGCCATCGACGCCGCACAACGCCGTGTCTTAGGCTACACCACCAAGAACAGCGGTGGCGTACCTGAAGGCTTCAAGAACTATTTCGTCATCGAGTTCTCGCACCCCATCACCTTCGCGGCCACTGCCGACAAGGGCGAACTCATCGAGGGACGTGTGGAGCTCAAGAGCGACCATGCCGGCGCTGTGGTCGGCTTCCCGACGCTGAAACGGGGCGAGCAGGTGACCCTCCGCATCGCCTCCTCCTTCATCAGCTTCGAACAGGCCCAGCGCAACTTGAATGAACTGGGCGACCGCTCCTTCGACGAGGTCTGTGCCGCCGGCCGCGAGCGCTGGGACGAGGTGCTCGGCCGCATCCGTGTCGAAGACGATAACATCGACCACCTCCGCACCTTCTACTCCTGCCTCTACCGCTCCGTGCTCTTCCCCCGCTCGTTCTTCGAGTACAACGAGAAAGGGGAGCCCGTGCACTACAGCCCTCACACAGGTCAGGTGCTGCCCGGCCGCTACTTCACCGACACCGGTTTCTGGGACACCTTCCGCTGCCTCTTCCCGCTCCTCAACCTTGTCTATCCTGAGATGAACATCCAGATGCAGGAAGGCCTTGTCAACTGTTACAAGGAGAGCGGCTTCCTGCCCGAATGGGCGAGCCCGGGCCATCGCGGCTGTATGGTCGGCAACAATTCCGCCTCCGTCGTCGCCGATGCCTACTTGAAATTAGTTGACGAGTTGACGAGTAAACAAGTTGACAAGTTGAATCCTCAAAGCAAACAACTTGTCAACTCGTCAACTAAAAACTCGTCAACTTTCCCTTACGACATTGAGACCCTCTGGCAAGCCGTCGTCCACGGCGCCAACGCTGTCCACCCCCAGGTCTCCTCTACGGGTCGCTTAGGCTTCGACTACTACAACCGCCTCGGCTACGTGCCCTACGATGTTGACATCCGCGAATCCGTGGCCCGTACCCTCGAGTATGCCTACGACGACTGGTGCATCTACCAGCTCGGACGCAAGCTCGGCAAGAAGGAGAAGGAGTTGAAACCCTTCCGCGAGCACGCCATGAACTACAAGAACGTCTTCGACCAGGAAACCAAACTCATGCGCGGCCGCAACAAGGATGGCCGTTTCCAGTCACCCTTCAACCCGTTGAAGTGGGGCGATGCCTTCACCGAGGGCAATGCCTGGCACTACACCTGGTCCGTCTTCCACGACCCCGAAGGCCTCATCCGGCTCATGGGCGGCAAGGACGTCTTCGTTGCCATGCTCGACTCCGTGTTCAACGTCCCGCCCCTCTTCGACGAGAGCTACTACGGCGGTGTCATCCACGAGATACGCGAGATGCAGATCATGAATATGGGCAACTATGCCCACGGCAACCAGCCCATCCAACACATGATCTACCTCTACGACTGGGCCGGTCAGCCCTGGAAAGCTCAACAGCGCGTACGTGAAGTCATGGATCGTTTCTACACCTCGGCGCCCGACGGCTACTGCGGCGACGAAGACAACGGCCAGACCTCTGCCTGGTATGTTTTCTCCGCCCTCGGCTTCTATCCCGTCTGCCCCGGCTCTGGCGAATATGCCCTCGGCACCCCCTACTTCCGCCGCGCCACCGTCACCCTCCCCGCCGGCAAAACCCTCACCATCGAGGCCTCTCTGTCCGACCGTTCCTCCGCCGCCTCCCCCCTCCCCGCCGAGGCTTCTCTCCCCGCCGTGGGTCCTGTGTCCGACGGTTTGTCCGTCGGATCCCCCTCCCCCCTTCCCCCCTACATCCAGGCCATGACCTTCAACGGCCAGCCCTACACCCGCAACTACCTCCGCCACGAAGATCTCCTGCGCGGCGGCAGCATTCAGTTCCAGCTCAGCGCCACACCCAACCGCTCACGCGGTACAGCCGATGCCGACGCCCCCTATAGCTTCTCCAAAGAAAAATAGAAGACAATGAACACAACACACAAACTCATATTCACCATAGCCCTCACCTTAGCCGCCGCCCTCTCCCTTACGGGGACGGCAGGTGCCCAACCCGTCGAGTCACTGCGTCGCGCCATAGCCATCACTGACGCCACCATGAAGACCTCCTTCACGGGCAACGACATGCGAATGTACGACACTTACAACACCGCCACCCATCAAGGCAGCGGCGTGGCCGACGTGTGGCCCTACACCGCCGCACTCGAGGCGCATTGCTCCGTGCTCGAAGCCCTCGAAGCCCTCAAGGAGAAGGCCCCCGACCTTTACAACGAGAACCACGATCGCTTTGTCACACGCCTGCGCCAGCTCTACGACAACCTCGAATACTACGCCGGTTCCTACCAACTCAACTCCTACGCCCACGTGGCACGGTGGACCATCTACGGCGTACATCGTGGCGGCTCGAAGGGTACGGCAGCCGTCACGGGCATTGAGAACGTTTACGACGACCAGATGTGGATTTGCCGCGAACTCGTCCGCGCCTACCGTCTCACGGGCTACGACGCCTATCTCAAGACCGCCGAGAAGCTCGCCAACTACTGCATCGAAGGCTGGGATTGCTGTCTCGACCCCGATGGCAACGAGTACGGAGGCATCAGCTGGGGACCTGGCTACAATAGCAAACACTCCTGCTCCAACGGGCCCCTCATCCAGCCCCTCGTGTGGCTCGCCGACATCTACCGCGCCGACGACGAAGCCGAGGACCTGCGCCACTATTACATCGAGCCGGATGGCACGCGCACTTCCGTCATGCGGCGTCATTCCGATCAGTACATGGAGTTTGCTCGCAAGATCTATGCCTGGCAGAAAGAGAAGCTCCTCGACCCCTCACGAGGCGTCTATTTCGACATGTGTGGAGCCGTGTCGGGCGACATCAAGTATGTCAAGGTCGGACGCTTCAACTATCGCGACCATGTCGATCTCCACGGAGCCAATGGCACGGCCTACACCTACAACACAGGCACCATGTTGGCCGGAGCTGCCGAGCTGTACCGCGTCACGGGTGACGAGGCATACCACACCGACCTCAACGACCTCTGCCGCAACAGCCTGCAGCGCTTCTCCACGCGCCAGCGCGTCAACGGACGCATCTTCCGCACCTGGCCCACCGACCCTGAGGCCACCAGCGGCTTCAACACATGGTTCGACGATGTCCTCATGCGCGCCTATGTCGATGCCTATCCCTACAACGACACCAACAGCTCCACCGACGCCCTCAACTCCTTCCTTGAGGATCTCGACTACGCCTGGGACAACTTCCGCCGCGACGACCTCCTGCCCATACACCTCGTTAAAGGCTGGGACAATGGCGACGTCACCAAGGGCTTCCATCAGCTCGCCTTCGCCTCGGAGTACGCCATGCTCGCCATCTGGCAGACTACGCAACCCGAGCCCGAGCCCGACGCCATCGGTTCTATTCACGGCAGCCCCTACGACGCTGGCAGCGATACCTTCTTTGCCCTTTCCGGCGCCCCTTCGCAGCCCCCTTTTCATCGTGGCATATACATCATCGGAGGCCGTAAGGTCATGGTGAAGTGAGCCTTCGAGGGAGCTACGCTATCGGAGCCGCTTTGCGATAACCCATGCCGGTGACATGACAAATGATGTTGCCGGCATGATTCGTCACGCGCACCTCCACCGAGGGAACCTTATGGTGGTTGGCCACGTGTACAGCTTCCGCACGCAGCACGTCACCCTCCTTGGCGCTCGACACATACATGATGCTGTTGGCGATGCCGAAGGTGAGCTGGCCGCTGACGTTCATCAGGGCAGCAATCGCCAGATCCGCCAACGTGAACAGAGCGCCGCCCTGGCACACATGACCCCCGTTCAGATGCTCGGCCGTCACCGTCATCTCAGCCACTGCGTGCTGCTCATCCACTTCCGTGATCCTGCAGCCGGCGTTGGCCGCAAAACGGTCAGCCTGATTCAGATAATCCTGTATATTCATTGTCCTCTTTTCGTTATCGTTCTGCAAAGTTACATATTCTTTTTGAATCGTCATGCAGAAAGGCGTTTTTTTTGCAAAAGGGCAGCATCACCCCTCCTCACTCCTCAATAGCTATCGTCTTCGTTCGATGAATTATGAATTATGAATTATGAATTGTGCATTGTGAATTGTGAATTGATGAATTGTGCGTATAGAACAGGTACTTATCGTAATAACCAAATTTTTACCTAAAAAGGCTATCGGAATAAACGATTATTTACCACTTTCGCTTATTGCAATAACCGATTTAGTCGGTTCCCAACGTCCATCCGTTACACCTTCAACGTCCATCCGTTACGATTTCAATGTTTATCCGTTACAACTTTAACGAATGTTCGTTACGTCCTTAACGAATGTTCGTTACGACCTTAACGAATGTTCGTTACGACCTTAACGACCAGTCGCTCAGCCACCCGCATATAGTCCCGCGTAGCTATCGTCTTCGTTTTAGTCATTGTCTTTATTTTATTTCTCTTTTTTTGCTGCTCGTATCAAAAAAATCACTACCTTTGCGGTGGATTAACAAATCTAGATGCTCTAGAGGATCTAGAAAAACTAGAAAATCTAGAGAATCTAGAAGATCTAGAAGATCTAGAAGATCTAGAGAAACTAGAAGATCTAGAGAAACTAGAAGATCTAGAAAATCTAGAAAATCTAGAAGCTTAAAAGAACAACCCTCTGACCCCTAAACCCTAGCAGCAATGGAAAACAAGCCCGGCGAGTCTGCCGCCAAGATAGAGACCGTCCTGCGCAAGCAGGCCAATTGGAAGAGCCTTTGGTTTTATCAGAAGACGGTGGTGCTCTATCAGCTGACCTACACCTTCACGCGTCGCTTCCTGCCACAGTACGGCGACCGCACGGTGGATCAGATGGTGCAGGCGGCGCGTTCGGGCAAGCAGAACATCGTGGAGGGGTCTGCCGACGGCGTGACGTCGATGGAGCTGGAGCTGAAGCTGTTGAACGTGGCACGTTCCAGCATTCAGGAGCTGCTGGAGGACTTCGAGGACTATCTGCCTGCTCACCGCCAGACGCGTTGGACGCCTGGTCACCCGCGCTTCGATGCCATGCTGGAGTTCTGCCGCCGCCACAACTACGTGGCAGACTACGAGAAGTTCTTCGAGAAATGGAGCGACGAGGAGATGGCAAACATAGGCATCACGCTCTGCCGCATGGTGGACAAGATGATGATGGCCTACCAGAAGAAAAAGGAAGCGGAGTTTGTCACCGAAGGCGGCATACGCGAACGCATGACCGCCGCCCGCCTAGGCTATCGCACCAACCAGCGCGAGGCCATCGAAAAGCTCACTCACGAGGTCGAAGAACTGCGACAGGAGAATCAAAAACTGAGAAATAGGATAAAAGAACTAGAGAGCGGCAGGATCTAGAAAATCTAGAAGATCTAGAGGGTCTAGAAGATCTAGAAGATCTAGAGGATCTAGAAAATCTAGAGGATCTAGAAAATCTAGAAAATCTAGACAATCTAGAAAATCTAGACAATCTAGAAAATCTAGACAATCTAGACAATCCCTCCCCCCCTAGCCAATCGCTGTCTTCAGCTGCTTCTCTCGCGCTTCCACTTCCTCCGCGAGTATCGTTCTGCGGCCGTTTTTGTAGTCGTCATAGTTGCTTTTCCCCCCGCTGTAGCCGAACTGGCTTTCGGCGATGGCGACGGGCGGGATGTCAGCTATCAGTTCCAGATTCTTCGCCGCCTTGAACGTGATGATGGTATCTTTCCCCTTTTTCTCCCTGACAAAAGATCGTATCACCTCGAGCACGGCTTCGCGCTGCTCGGCTGCAACGATCAGCATGTCGTGCTTGTTGTCAGACGTCAGTGACCTGCCCGTTTGGCGCTCTTTCTTTTCCCCGCCGCTGTTTACGACTTTGACAAACTTGTTGTCGTGAATATCGAACATGGGGCCGTTGAAAGTCACGGGGCCCTTGAAGGTCACGCCTAATGTCTTCTGCTCCTTTGCCATTATAAGTCCTTGGTTACATTCACTTTGTTGTTTCCTGTGATTTCATACATCGCCCCGAACTGCGGGTTCTTGATGACGACTCGTGGCGGTTGCTCCTTGAAGCAGCCAGCCTTTTTCATCTCATTGTAGGCTTCGTTCCACGCGCTGTTGCCGCGGAACATGAGCTGCATGAAATTCCTGGCGTATATGCGCTCGGTCAGCGTCTCCAAGTCGTTGAAGCCTCTAATGATTTCATCTTTAGTGATATGCGGAGCCGTCAGCCCGGCTATCTTCTTGTCTCTTTCGGCCAATGCCTCGTGATACGACACGAGCTCCCACCATCCCCTCATGCCCTCGACTTTGCAGAACAGTTTGGGCGTCGTATACAGCTGCCGGCGGATTGTTGCTTCGATGTCGCTTTTAGGCTTATAGTTAATGCGAGGAATCACGCGAGGGTAAATGTCCTTAAGCCTGGCTCTTCCGCCAAGCTCCTCCAGCGCTCTCCTGACCGCCTCCTTGTGCGTCAATATTTCTTGTTTTTTCATACGGAATGCAAAGGTATGAAAAAAGTGGATCCGCACCCAATGGTCGGATCATGGCGCCTCATATTTTGAACTTATTTAACGTTTGGGGAGCGTTTCGGCGCATGAAAGCGTTACGATAGGCCCTGTCCTCAGAAGGGCAGTTCATCCCCTTGCTCCTCAGCCACTTCCTCGGGCGCGTTCAGGCTCATGAACTCCCGTGCTGCCAGCAGGTCGGGCAGGTGGCGGCAGTGGCTGCGCCACTTCCACGGAGCGGCGCAGCACCTCTGTCACTTCGATGCAGAACTTCTTCATACGCCCTGCAAAGTAACACAAAATCCTGCAATAAAACGCCAAAAGATCACAAATTAACTGCGCGCAACACAAAAGATCATTTCGCCCGAGCGGTATAAAGCGGCGCGCCGCTTTATACCGCTTTTTTCTTTTGTCCACCTCTCCCTTTCTCCGTACCTTTGTCCCCGAGTAATAACCCCTAAAACTAAAACTAAAAAGAAAGATTATGAAACAAATTAACAGCCTGAATGACCTCGATGAATTGTATGATTTCGTTGAGGGGATTTATAGTCGTATGTCAGACTACGTTGACACGATTAGCGACTACAAATTTGCTATCGAGATGCTGTATCTCGCTGATAAACATAGCGAAGACGTAGATGACGACGAACGTATAGACAGAAAGAACTACACACATGTCCGTGATGTGGCATTGGATAGTCTCAACCGTCTGCAAAGCAAATTGGAAGAATTATATTGCGACGAATGCAGTTCTGAACTCAAAGGCGTTAGAAACGCTATCTATAGCCTTTCCGATTTTGCCAGTAGCATAGTTGATCCCTTCACCACTATCGCCAACGAGACGGACACTACAGTCACGTTAATCCGCAAGGCTGACCTACTCAGGGAAGCGATCGGTATCGACCTGCGAAAGGCGCTAAGCGGCCTGGACAGCGAAGAAGAAAATGGAAACAAAAACAATTCATAATTCACAATTCATAATTCATAATTAATCAAACTAAAACTAAAACTTTTTTATAAAACAACGAATTTCACGAATTATACGAATTTTTCATGTCCTATGAGACGACTCAGCCAAGCTGTTTGGGGTCGGCCTATCGGCCTCAAAATTATCAGAAAATTGAATAAGAAAATTATCAAAAGGTATGTCCAATAGCAGTTCTTATAATTTTTTGAATTAATTTTCTGATAATTTTGAGCGTAGCGACCATCCTTACTTACTGTCCTATGGCATAAATTCGTAAAATTAGTAAAAATCGTTGTTTAAAAAATCACATGTTATGAAAACGAAGGACAAAAATGTTCATGAGTTCACGGGCGGAAGTGATACGTTCCGTCTGAAGGACGGCACGCGCCTGGAATGGGTGCCCGGGTGGTATGGCGTGCTACAGTACTGCCCAGACGATATCTTCAACGAACGGCCGTTCAGACTGTGGCACATTCACTGGCATAGTAAGTTTAAGAAGAGGATGGTCAGGAATGAGATTAAACCGATTTTGTTCAAATCTAATCTTGATGAAGGCCGGCCAAGAGTCGGATTCAATTTCAAATATAAGGGTAAGATTGTTAATCTCATTCGCTCCCGCCTGATCATGGAGTGTTCGCTTGGCTTCACCATCGCAGACCCCCGCCATTTTGTCGTTGACCATATCAACGGCAATACGCTTGACGATAGGATCAGTAACCTGCAGGTGATTACGCAGAGGGAGAACTGTAGGCGAAGCGACAGGTTTAAGGCCAATATCAAGCTATCACCCAAAGATAGGGCGAAGAGCTGCGAGAAACGTTTGAAGCGTTTAATGAAAATTCGCAATGATGTCATGCAGGCGTTCAGCGCCCAGATCGCCGCAGGCGACATGAGCCGCATCGACGTGGAGTTTGAGGTGTCACTACGTTATTTAGAGGAGGAAAAGGCTCATGGAAATCAATAGGGACATCGACGCGCTGGAAACGCGACTGAACGAATGCGACAACGTGCGCTTCGTGTTTGTGAAACGTGACAACTCCATCCGCGAGGCTCACGGCACGCGGCGGCTCTTAGCCATTCCGCACGACTCATGGCCGAAGGGTATGCGCAAAGCTTCACCGAGCGTGGTCACGTTCTACGACCTCGACAAAGGTGCCTGGCGCTGCTTAAGAAGATCGTCGCTGCTCGGGTGGTTCGAGGTGGACGAATAAAGTGAAAAGTAAAAAAGCATAGATTATGACTAACGATAATTCCCACAGCCCACAATGGCTGACCTGCGACCTCGACTGCGGTTCGTGTGAGGCCGCCAACGAATGTCCTTTTTTGCTTCGCCATAAAGAGGCACTTGCGAAAGCTGATTTAAAGGAAAAAAGAAAAAAGAAGCAAAAAAGA
>Ga0247611_10002099_pt1 | contig 33543 bp, 39 predicted proteins | sample 177DNAGHGhighgp2_FD_192422 | JGI IMG/M metagenome (GOLD analysis project Ga0247611, IMG submission 192422) | Sheep rumen microbial communities from Palmerston North, Manawatu-Wanganui, New Zealand - 1770 DNA GHGhigh gp2 | ecosystem: Host-associated > Mammals > Digestive system > Stomach > Rumen... | reverse complement strand
TGCGTACTTTTGTTCATCGTTACGGTGTATTTTAGCAGAAACAAAAGTAACGATAAAGGTTGGATCCCCTAATGGGGGTTCAGCCTATTTTTTATGCTCAGCAAAAATCATTTAGCGGACAGCAATAGAAAAAAATGTATTTGTTGATGATGACTCCGTCTATTTCAGCTCAAAATGGCACTTGTCGACGAATGTCTTCCAGTGGCCACCCCAGACGATTTCAACGCCCTGGTCGCTGGCCACCTGAAACATCAGGTCTGCCAGCTCCTCGAACCTGGACCAGTCGACAACCTTCCTGTCCATGCTCAGCGGATAGAGATCAACGGCTTTGCCGGTCAGGTGCTTTGAGTTCTTATTCCTCGACTTGCCTTGTTTCACATATTCAAGCTGCTGCTCTTCGGTTCGCACCCCTTCAGACACGTTGAAAGGGAAGGAACACCGTGCAGCGCATTCGATAACGACAGCCTTCAGGCGTTCATCAACACCCTCCAGCCTCTTTTTCGATAATTCTGACAGTTCCATAACTTGTTCTCCTTTCTTTTGTTCCGTCCCTTCGTCCCCCTTTACAAGGGGGTGCTGCGAAGCGGCGGGGGATTCATTCAGCATTCATCATTCCTAATTCCTAATTCCTATACGCATCCCGCTCGTACTTGCTCATCCTTCGCCATTCCCAAGGGGGAACGGCTCTGTCATCGCACCACAAACCCAGTCCGGCCAGCTTCGCCTCAGCTTCCAGCTGAGCGTAGAGGGGATTGCCGTCGACCTCCTTATAATGCCAGGCTAAACCCTCCTTCAGCATTTCCGCGCCGATGTCAGCGCCGTCGTGGTACGCCGTCGCTATCCATCGCCCGTACATGTCTTTTTGCTTCAGCTTCAGGCCTACGGCCTTCCCGCTGATGAGCCACTGCAGATGCAACGTGGCCACATCCCCGTAAAACTGCCCGCGCTCAGGCGCGTCGATGCCGTTGATGCGGACCACAATCTTGGTCAGCTGCACCATCCACGGATTCACACCGGGGTTGTAGGCCGTCTTGGGGTTCTGAATCACATGCCCTTCAAAGGTGTCGCCATCGATGATGCGCTCCACCTTCAGCACGACACCGACGGTGTCGCTACCTGATAGACACTTGGTCACGCTCGCCGCTGCGCTTCCCCCTTGGAAGGGGGTGCCCGTCAGGGCGGGGGATTTCTCGTCCACTCTCTTTGCATTCTGCTGGCAGCTGCAGGAGAGTAGGAGCACCGCAGCGGCCAACACCAAAAATCTTTTCATAATCTGATTGTTTTAAGTTGCACGGCAAAAATAGACTTGTTTTTCTGCCTGAAAGCCAGTGAGAAAGCGCAAGTAAGCGCACAAACCCGCTTATTTCCATTTATATCCGCTTTTCATTATATTTTTGCCCTGCCGCCGCCCAACAACAGGCTGAGCCGCAGAGGAAAAACAATATAAAGATTATGATCTGCTTCTCTACCCATGTCGGCGACGGCACCCGACAAAGGCTGCAGCACCTTGTCTCTGTGGTTTATCCCACAACAATTAAACAATTAAACAATTAACAATTAAACATTCAAAATCATGGGTAAAATCAAGCAAGGAATCCTCGGTGGATTCAGAGGTAAAGTCGGCACCGTCATCGGTGCATCGTGGAACGGCATCAGCTACATGCGTGGCCTCGCCCAATCCCACAAGAACCCGAAGACCGCAGCGCAGACCACCCAGCGCAGCTTCTTCAAGGAAGTCCTAGACATCGCCAGCCAGTTCTCGGACGAACAGATGAAATTCTTGTTCCCCGAAAACGTCGGCGGCATGACCCGCCACAACGCTCTTGTCAAGCAGCTCACGGAGTTCGCCGCCGTCGATGGCGACACCAAGAGCGTCGACCTGGGCAACATCAACTCCCTCGGCAACGCGCCGACGGACGACCTGCCAGAGGTCGCCATCGCCGCCGCAGGCGAGAACCTGACCATCTCTTGGGACGGTGCCAACGCCTTCCGTGCTGAGCACGGCGAGGAGTACCCCGTCATCTTTGTGACCAACGTCACCAAGAAGAAAGTCTATCTGGTGCCTTCCACCGCCACCATCGGCACAGAGGGCGCCCAGTCCTTCAATGTCGGTCTGGCCGCCTACGGCGAAGCCGAAGACACCTTCTCGGGCTTCATGCTCGGCACGGGCAAGAAGGTCGCCCTCGTCGGCTTCGGCACGATGGCCGTCACCAAACGTCCCGCCAGAACCAAGAAGCGCGTCTAACCACCTTCCATGAACCTGTAAAAAGCCGCCCTTCGGGACGGCTTTTTTAAGGTCTGTTTTGGTCCCTACCAAGTCCCTACCAAGTCCGTACCAAGTCCGCAAGCAAAAACGTTAGAAAACCAACCTTAAAAAACACTAAAAAACCATGGGAAAAATCAAGCAAGGAATCCTTGGAGGATTCAAAGGCAAAGTCGGTACCGTCATCGGTGCTTCATGGAACGGCATCGTCTACATGCGAGGCCTTCCGCAATCGATTAAGAACCCGAAGACCGCAGCGCAACAGGCGCAGCGCGCCTTCTTCAGGGAAGTCCAGGATCTCGTTGGCCAACTGAGCTATGAGCAACTGGTTTTCCTGTTCCCCGAATCGGTGCAGGGCATGTCCCGCCGTAATCTGCTTGTCAAGCAGTTGTCTACCGACCCGCTTGTCGCCGAAGGCTCCAAGCATGCCGACCTGGCCGACATCACTTCATTGGGCAACGCCCCAACAGCTGACCTACCAGATGTGTCCATCGTCGCTTCACGCTCCGCTGTCACCATCTCTTGGAATGCCGACAACGCCTGGCGCAGCCAGCACGCGAACGAGTACCCGACCATCTGTGTGTTCAACGTCACACAGAAGAAGATCTTCCTGGTTCATTCCACAGTGACGGTCGGTGCATCCGGCTCTCAGTCCTTCAGCGTTGAAAGCGATGCCTTTGGCATTGGCTCCAGCGAGTTCAACGGCTTCATGCTCAGCACAGGTGCAACCACTGCGCCTCGCGGCTTCGGCACCTTGGGTGTCATCAATCGTCCAGCCCGTCAGCGTCGCAACCCTCGCACGGGCAAATAAACTCAATGTCCAACCCCTAAAAACAAGTAAAGCTATGGGAAAAATCAAGCAAGGAATCCTCGGAGGATTCAAAGGTAAAGTCGGCACCGTCATCGGTGCCTCATGGAACGGCATCGCCTACATGCGTGGGCTTGCCCAATCAGTAAAGAACTCGAAGACGGCAGCGCAGCTTCAGCAGCGCGCCTACTTCAAGGATCTGCAAGGCCTCGTCGGCCAACTCACCGACGAGCAGCTGCAGTCGCTCTTCCCGACGGTCATGCGCGGCATGACCCGCCGCAACATGCTCACGCGCCAGCTGGCCGCTGCCGCTGTTGTCGTGGACGACGTGAAGTCCGTCGACCTCTCTCTGATGGAGGGCATCGGCAACGGTGAGCGCATCGACTCGCCAATGCTCGAAAGCCTCGTTTCGGAAATCGATGGCTCACTGGCCATCTATGCTGAAGCTGCCGCAGCTCAGGCCATCGGCAAGCCTGCCGAAGCCAACTTCATCGCGGTCGCCTACAACGTCACCAAGCGCAAAATCGGTGTCTTCAACACCGATGTCACCGCCCCCGGCTTGGGTGTGTCCGTGCCTGTCGGCAACTGGGCAGAAGAGGGCGATTCCGTCCGCTTCTACCTCACTTATGCCGCATCTGGCGAAAACGTCTATCTCCGTGGCTTCGGCTCGTTCATCATCAAGACCCGCGCCGAGAAGGTAGGTCGTAAGATCAGCAAATCCTGACAGCCATGACCACGTTTGAATGGATTTCGATGTTGCTGGCTCCTGTCACTGGTGTGGCCTCCTGGCTCGCCGCCACGCGGCTCCGCCAGAACCGCACCATCCGAGAGATGCAGCAGACCATCTTCAACTTGGTTGAGGAAAACAAGCGCGTCTACGCCGAGCTGACCGAGGCCCGCAAGGAAATTGTCGGGCTGTCCGCCCAAGTCGCCCAGCTTACGCTGGAGAATGCCGAACTGAAGCAGCTCATCGAAAACCTGTAAGGCCATGAAGACACGCTGTTTCCTCTTCCTTTTGTTGGTGTCGATGGTGCTATGTGCCTGCGACGCGAAGCGCCGCGCCCAGCGTCGCATCCGTCGCATCGCTGAGCGATGCCCCGAGCTGCTGAGCGTTCAAGCGCATCCCATCGACACCTTCATAGAATTGCCACCCGTGGCCGATTCTGCCGTGATGCCCTTGGCTCCGCTGCTTGACGGCCAAGCCGTCAAGATCCAGACGGAGCAGGGCATCTTCACGGCAACGGCCATTAATGACAGCCTCACAGTCACCTACGAGGCAGAACCCGAGCCAGTCCACTTCGCCGACACGCTGCGTTATCCGCAGATCGTCGTCGAAGAGCCGCCGCCCGAAAAGAAAAAGCCACCCGCTTTCATGTGGTTTCTGCTCGGTATGGTAGTGGTGTTGCTGGCTGTCATCATCACTGCAATAACGATTGTGATCAAAATGGTGAAGGTTTCCTGATGGAGACCTTCTCCTTTTTTTTGTCACCTCGTCCGGCTTGGTAGGTGGTTTTAATTTTACCTCAGTCGGCCAAAGGATGCGGGGGTAGGTGTCGCATCTTTTAGGAAGCTCCTTGGCCGCATCCTTTGTCCGCCTTCGGTTAATAGTGGGTTTGCGTTTTCCCGTTCTCGTTTCTCTTCCTCGGTCGGTCATCCGCAAATCCACTCCAGCAATTTAATCGATTCGGTGTGCTGCCTGTCTGCCGATGGCTGCGGGTCAGCTTTGTCCCCAGTGGGGAAGCTTTGGTCCCGCAGCCATCGTCAGCCAGTCAGGCTCCAGTCTGTCCAAGGGAGGGGAGAAGAAGCGCAAAAAGGCGCACCTTTATATAATATGGTTGTGGATGGCTAAAAAGTTGTATCTTTGTCTCGCTTTAGACGGCCATCTATCCGGATAAAGCACTCCCATTTTCTCTAATGGGTTATCTAAAATTGCGTTTTGCCGCCTCGAAAGGGGCGGCATTTTTATGTCCGATTTATACCTAAAAAACACGCAAATTCACAACAAAACGATACTTCAATTTTTATCCGTTTTTGAAAGTCTGAGTGCAAATGGAGTGCAAATTTTGATTTTTGCCAAAAAATGAGGGAGTCACGAATCTTCGTAACTCCCTCGTTTTCAGATTGTCGGGGCAAAAGGATTCGAACCTTCGACCCCCTGCTCCCAAAGCATAAAAATCCACTTTTTCCACTATATCAGCTACTTAGCATTTTATTTAATTATTTCTCTATCAAATACTTGCATATATCATCAATTATATGTATTTTTGCATGTATTTTAAATCTCATGGGCAAATCATGGGCAAATCTTTGACCATCCCATGGGCAAAAAATACTAAGCAAAGTATAGATAACCAAATTGTTAGTAAAATGAAAATTAACCCCTCTGCCTATGAGCCGATTCTAAAGAACGCCTCAGAGCAAGTTTTTCTCCGCGCTTTCCTCGATATCAGGCGCAAGAAAAACGATGGAACTTACCCCATCTACGTACGTGTAACCTACCAAGGTGAAAAGTGGCTACATGCAACTGGCGTCTGCGTTTCCGACGATGACTACGCCAAAATCTTCACCCTCAAAAACGGCTCCTCGCCTCTCCACAAAGCCAAGAGCCAGGTCACGAAGGCCTTCAACAAAATCTATGATGCCGTTGTCGCCCTCAATGCCCAAAAGAAGTTCACCTTTGAGAATCTTAAAAAAGCAATCGCCAATCCAGAAACCAAACCCAAGGAGACTCCCACACTCCTCGAATACTGGATCGAGTTTGGCGAAAGCAAGAAAACCGAAAAGACCCGCCTTCAGTACAGCACCGCGCTGAAAAACTTCTACCGCTTCCTCGGCTGCTCCGTTGCCACCGTCACGCTGAAGAAACGCTCCAAGGAAAAGACCATCGTCGTGAAAGGCAAGAAATCCAAGATTTACCCGTCCTATGTCGACGAGACCGTCATCATGCAATGGGAGGCATCGATGGACCAAGCCGGATTGTCCGACTCCACGAAGAGCATCTATCTCCGTGCCCTCCGTGCCGTCATGAACAGCCTTGGCCAAAGGAAAATCATCGATGCAGCTCCGAAGTTCACCATCAAGCAAGGCAGCCGCCGCAAAGAGGATTATATCCCCGTGTCCGACATCGTCAAGATCCGCGACTATAAAGGCCCCGGGAAGAAAGCCGCTGATTGGTGGCTCATCCTCTATCTCTGCAATGGCAGCAACTTGAAAGACCTGGCTTATCTCGAATGGAACGATGACTACTTTTATAATAATGAGTTGACCTACATCCGTGGCAAGATTGCCGGCAAGGTCAAAGTCACCGTCCACATCCCTATCACTGAGCCATTGCAGAAGCTGCTTGACAAATACGCCAGCAAGCCCGTGAAGGGCAAGCGCGTGTTTCCGCAGATCCTTCTCAAAGCCAGTAACGAACCTGACATGGAAAGCCGCACTCACGATTTCAACCGTCAAATCCGCAAGGGAATGCAGGGCGTTTGCGCAAAACTCGGCATCCGTCCCGTTACGGCTTCCACCGCTCGCAATTCCTACATCACCACGCTCACCTGGCATGGCACCCAAGATGCCTTCATCGATGCGATGGTTGGCCATGTCGATTCCAAGAATGTCCTGCGCGGCTATCAAGGCACCATCAGTCCAAAGAAGAGGTTGAAGGTGAACAACCTTCTCTTCGTCGATCCTGAGATTGACGAGGACGACGAATGACAAAAACAAGCCCGGCGCTCCGCTGGGCTTGTTTTTTTATCCCTGCTCCTTGGCAAACACTTAAACTCTATAGCCATGTCAGCATTATATCCTTTCATTATTCACGCCGACTTGGACGGCTACCTTGATGACCCTGTCTTGGGTCCCATCAATGAAATGATCCATAGAACCATCATTCACATCAGCGAGCCTAACACAGCAAGCAATAGGCCCTATCCGCTCCGCCAACCTCCGTTGGCTTTTTTCATGGAAGCCTATTCGCTGATGAACGACTTTGCCGTGGAACCCCACCCCGAGGAAAACTGTGTCCAGTACCATTTCCGCAAAGTCCGTGAACACATCATCGACACTTATGCAACCGAGGTCGTCCTGTCGGTCGTTTTCGTGCTGTTACGACTTCAGAGAACAAAGAAAAGCCAACGGCTCATATCGGTCTTTAAAAACAACATAGACGCTAATTCTGACTATTTCAAGGCGTTTGAGAAGCTGGCCGATGATCTTGAAAAGGCTGGCTACTATATCGACGACCAAACTTCACAACATCCCGCTGTCGACTGGCAAGCAAAGTATCTCATCCTTCAGGAGCAATATCTTTCGCTTATGTCTTTCTGCCAATCCTCAAAGGATGATGTCCAGCTCGACCTGTTCCCTGATATACCACCCATTTCCGAAGAAGCTGCAAAGAACGGTGTCGTTTTGATCATGGATTTGCTTGATGCAGCTGTTGCGGCCAACACCGCCGACATCTTCGATGTACTCAACTATTACATTGCCAAGACAAATGGAAATATGGGTGACATGATAAAAATCCGTGAGAAGCTGTTTAAAGCCAATGCCACCGCACATTTTAACTCCAATTTGGCTTTCAATGAAACATTCAAGAAAATAGATCTCATTCGTGTGTTCCTTGCCATTTACTATCTGATGGTGAAGCCTCGCGTAGGCAAAAACCTCACTGTCAAAGAGTATTTTGAAGCTATTGGTAAGCTGTTCGACTACAACTTTGGCAATGTCACAAAATACTTCAGCGATTCACTCAATGCGGGGTGCTCAGAAGAAACGATTGTGGCCATTTTTGACCTATTGTCGCAAACCCTTGTTGATGTAGCCGCTAAGATGAGTTCTAGAAAAAAACATACCTGACTCTTGCAAGACTCCTGTATTCATGAATTGTGATCGAGGTTATTTCGCGACGGATAACCCTAAAACAGTTCACATCATGTATCAAACTAACGAACCCATGACCTTCGACCGCCTTCCCGAAGCTGTCTCTAAGCTTATTTATGAGGTGGGCGAAATGAAGTCCATGCTGCAAGACATCGCCGACCGCGATGCGCAGCCTGAAAAGAAATGGATGAGTGTTGAGGACCTCATCATTTATCTTCCCGGCAAGCCCGCACGTCAAACCATTTACACTTGGGTATGGAAGAAAGTCATCCCTTATCACAAAGCCGGTGCAAAGCTTCAGTTCCTCAAATCTGAAATCGATGCCTGGATCATGGGCGAATCTTTCCCCGTCGACGACGATGAAACCGTCCGCATCCCCGTGAAAGCTCGCCCAGCCAAGAAAGGAGGCCAGAGATGAGCGACCTTCAGAACTATGTCAACAAAGAGGACATCACCTTGACCCATCCCGACCTCTCCAAGGTCTGGCTCGACTCCGGCGATGTCATGCGGATGCTCCACTGCTCCGACCGCACCCTCAACAAGCTCCGCTCTCAGGGCTTGCCTTACTACAAGATCCATAGGAACTATTTCCTCTATAAACTGGATGAAGTCCTGGACTTCATCAATTCCCGTAAAGTCACCAAACCAAAAACAAAATGATGGAAGCTCTTGCAATCCCCCAAAACCTCGCACCGTCGCCACTTGCTTACGCTTCGGTCGCCTCGCTCGTCCGTTTCTCATACTTCGCCAAGCCCATCAGCCGCCAGATGCCGACTCGGGAAATCTCCCTCGTCGATGCCTATCACTATATCAAAAGCGGTATTTCGGCTCAGGCTACAGCCCAGTGTCGTTCACTCGCTCCAGCCGAAAGGCCGGCTTTCAAACGGACCAGCTTCGATTTTTGCACCTTCTCAGGTCTCTTTGTTCAGCGCAAGGCCGACAAACTCGTCCGGCATTCCTTCCTGGTCTGCTTCGACTTCGACCATCTTTCAGATGTCGAAGCCGTCGCGCTCACCTTATTAAATGATCCATACTTTGAGACCATGCTGCTCTTCCGCAGCCCGTCCGGCGACGGCCTCAAATGGGTCGTTTCCATGGAACAGAACTACGCCCGCCGTGAGCTGTTCTTTCCTATGGAAACGCCCGCTTCCTACCATGCCCTGTTCTTTAACGCTGTCCAACACTACCTCCGCAACACCTACGCACTTGATGTCGACGAGAAGTGCAAGGACGTTTGTCGTGCCTGCTTCCTCCCGTTCGACCCGCAAGCCTACATCAATCCCGCTCTGCTATGACCGCACCGCTTCCCAACTACGCCATGTCCACCGCTGATGCTGTCGAGGCCCTGACCGTTCTCATCGAACGGTCGGGCATCGACATCACTGCCGATTATGGCGACTGGTGCAACATCGGTTTCGCTCTCGCTCAGGAATTTGGTGCCGCAGGAGAGGCATTTTTCCATCGGATTTCCGCTTTTTACCCCAACTATGACCCGAAAACAGCCTCTAAGCAGTACCTTTCCTGCCTCCGTCACGAGGTGCCGACCGGCAAGGTTCCCGTCACCATCGCCACCCTCTTTCACATCGCTAAATCCCACGGAATCAGCTTGCCAATTCCCCCTCTGAGAGGGGGTGGCCGAAGGCCGGGGGAGTTTTTTCATACGCTCAAAGAAGACTTTTCCGCACGAAATCCAATTGCGGAATCTGCGGAATCTGCGGAAAACTCCACAGAACCGCTCCCGACATTCTCCCAATCCATCAGCGACAACCTTCCCACCATCATGCAGCGTATCGTCAAAAGCTCGGTCTCGGATGTCGATGCCGACATCCTCGTCCTCGGCTCGCTCACTGTCATGTCTGCCTGCATCCCGAAGGTCTATGGCATGTACGACGGACGCGAGGTCTTCGCCAATCTCTTCCTCTTTGTCACCGCCCGTGCATCGGCAGGCAAAGGACGGCTCTCCTTGTGCCGTCATCTCGCCGAGCCGATACACCAGGCACTCCGCGACAAATACGATGAGCTAAAGACGCAGTATGAGGCAGCCCTAGCGGCATACGCCGTCAATCGAAAGAACACCCTCGAAACGCCGCCCAAGGAGCCGCCGTTTCTCACGCTGTTCCTTCCTGCCAACAGCACGTCCACGGTCGTCTATCAGGTGCTGGCCCAAAACAGCGGTGTCGGCCTTCTGTTCGAGACAGAAGGCGACACGCTGGCCAATGCCTTCAAATCCGACCTCGGCAACTACTCCGATGGTTTCCGCAAGGCCTTCCATCACGAGATGATATCCTATCTTAGAAAGAAAGATTTGGAATACGTCGAACTGGGCAAGCCCAAGTTCTCCGCCGTCCTGTCCGGCACACCACAGCAGATTCTCAACCTCATCCCTGATGCCGAAAACGGACTCTTCAGCCGCTTCATCTTCTATGTCATGCCCACGCAGCTTGTCTGGCACGACATGTTTGCCACCAAAGACAACACCACCGCCGACGAGAAGTTTGAGCGCATTGGCCGCGACTTCTGCACCTTGTTGAAGAAGCTGCCTGATGGTCCCATCCAGTTCACGCTCAGTTCCGCCCAAGGAGTCCAGTTCAACGACTTTTTTAGGGACACGCAGTCACGCTACGCCGAGATATTTGGCGAAGAGATTGTGGCCACGGTTCGTCGTCTCGGCCTCATCATGTTTCGCATAGCGATGATTCTGACTGTCCTTCGCCACATCGAGGAGGTGCCAGCCAAGCGCAAGAAGTCGCTGAAGAAGATGGTCTGCACCGATGTTGACTACGACACCGCCTTGGCGGTGATCCAGGTCTTGCTGCAGCACTCGGCAGCCGTCTTTCAGACGCTGCCTCGCCGCACCGACCACGCCGCCGCCCTAAAAGGCCGTCGGCAGCTGAGCGATGCCGTCCGTCAAAAGTTCCTGGCCGCCTTGCCCGACACCTTCGACCGTCCCACCTACATCCAAGTCGCCGCTTCGCTCAACATCATCGAACGCACAGCGGAACGCTACGTCTCAGACCTATGCAAGTCCGGCCACCTCAAACATCCATCCAACGGCCAATACACCAAACCCCCATCGTAAGCACGAAAGCACGAAAGCACGCATACCCCCACTATAACCCCGAAGGGGTGACACGACATTAACCAGGGGTTTCAACCCCTGGGGTGTCCCGACCCTCGGCATCCACATCAGTCCTATAACACCTACCATCATGAAAGTCACCATCCTAATCGAAACCCAGACAAAGGCCGCCTACCGCGCCATCCGTCCTGTGCTTGTTGCCCACATTGCCGGCTATATCGGCGTTTGTGGCTACACCTTCTCGGCCACCATCAACCAGGCTGACTTCGCCAGCCTCGTCGATGTGGTCAACAACGCCGCGCAACGCGCAGGCGTACACCCCGCCGAATACACCATCAACACCGTGCAGCCTATCTCTCGCAACCCCGTAGGGGTGACCCGACCCTAACCAGGGGTTCAACCCCTGGGTATCAACCAATCAATAACAATCAAAACCTAAAAATCATGACGTACTACAAAATTCAAATCACAACGGGCTCAAACGAAGCTCATCAAGCCATCCAACCTATCTTGAAAAAAGCGAATGTCGTAAATCGCGAATTTATGTTTGTCAGGCGTTTCACCATTAGAACGATGCAAGACCATCTGTTTAATGATCTAGTCAACGCGCTTGAAAGCAACGGCATTGATGACCGCGAGTATCGCATCTCTGCCAAGCCCTACGAGCGTAAGGCTCCTAAGAAACGCAAAAAGCATTCGAAGAAATGATTGAAAAGCCCTGCGCCTTCCCCCTCATTGAGGGGGTGGCCGCAGGCCGGGCGAGTCTCTAAACTCTAAACTCTCAACTCTTTTTATTTCTATTTCTAACCACTTTTCCAAATCACGGAAAATTGAAATAGATATAAAACCAACCGCATAGGTTTTACGCTGATTCCGCAGATTCCGCAGACGCTTTTTCTGCGGAAAACCCCGTCAAGCGGTCAAACTCATCGATGTCCTCGGCCACTTCCTGTTGAAGCTTTACTGCTTTTTTCATGGCTTCAGCACGGGCTTTCAGGTCACTTTTGTCAATCTGGCCAAAGCCATCCAAGATGTCCTGCACAGCCTTCAACTTGGCTTTCATTACATCGAACCGTTCATTTGCTTCCTGTTCTGTCATAACGATGATGTTTCATGACCGTCCGCTCTTCCTCTTGCGCAAAAAGAAGGCGCAAGCGTCATCGCTCCTTTTAACGACAAGGTTCTGGAAAACCCATGCAACAAGGAAACGAATCAGCTCACGCCTATAGCGCGAGCCTTATCGTTCGGTCTCCGTTGCATTATAAATTTTCCAGATTTAGTCGTTAGGAGTACCCGAGCGTAAAGCCCTTAATTATGTCTTTTTACGGCTGCAAATTTACAACTTTTATCCAACTATCATAGTCTTTCTCTTAGCCTATACATCGTATCGTGGACGGCTTGAAGTTGTGCCTCAGCAAATGATTTGATTTCTTCGCAATCAAATCTCTCTATCTTCTCGCCATCAATACTATAATGATAGCCATAGAAAAGGACGGTGTCCGTGTCGTTTTTGCTGACAGGGTCTATGCCGAATGACATTCCATGCTCAAAAAGCAAGAGGTCGTATAAATCTATCCAATCTCCTGTTGTTACGGCAGAACGCTTCCTTAATTCATCTATTATGTCAGGGCAAGCACTAAGCATCTCTTTCAACTCGTTGTTGGTGCATTTCCTAAGTTCTATTTCTCCTTTTTTCATATAGTTCCGTTTTTTTGCCCCCTTGCATGGGTTGGGCAAGCATTCATCCCCTAATATAGCTTGAACCGCTCGGCAAACGCGGCAGCCGCCGCAGCGATTTGTTTCTCCGTTTTCATGCCGCAAATATAGTTTTTATTCTCAAAACTCTTTGCGGTTTAGAATAAAAACCCTACTTTTGCATCCGATAAAACTGTCACATGTGACACAAAAACCGAATAAATGGAAATCAAACGAGACTTATATTTGCAGAAACTGATTGACCGGCGGCACAATGGATTGATTAAAGTCGTGACTGGTGTCCGCCGATGCGGAAAATCATACCTGGTGTTCAACCTGTTCACCAAATACTTGAAATCAATCGGCGTGGACGACGGTCATATAATCAAGGTGAATCTGGAGGACCGCAGAAACAAGAAGCTCCGCAATCCTGATGCACTCCTTGAATATCTTGACGGAAAGTTTGTCGACGAGCAGGTGCACTACATCCTGCTCGATGAGGTGCAGATGGTGGATGAGTTCGTGGATGTGCTGAATAGTTATCTCGATGTTCCCAATGCGGACGTGTACGTGACCGGCTCAAATGCCCGCTTCCTCTCAAAGGATGTAATCACCGAGTTCCGTGGCCGAGGCGACGAGGTAAAGATTTATCCCCTCTCGTTTGCTGAGTTCATGACCGCATACAACGGAAGCACACAATTGGGCCTGGACGAATACATGACATTCGGAGGCCTTCCCCTGATACTCACCTATAAGACGGAAGAGCAGAAATCGGCATATCTGAAGAACCTGTTTGAAGAGACCTATATCAAGGACATCAAGGAGCGTTATCAGATCAGGCACGAAGAAGAGTTTGAAGAACTGCTCAACATCATTTCTTCGTCCATCGGAAGCCTCACCAACCCCACAAAGCTGTCCAAGACCTTCAAAAGCGTGAAGCAAGTGACCATCGACCCCGAAACCATCAAGAACTATCTCGAATACCTTTGCGACTCGTTTCTTGTGTCAAAGGCCATGCGCTATGATGTCAAAGGCAAGAAGTATATCGACACCCCGTCAAAGTATTATTTCTCCGACATGGGATTGCGCAACGCTCGCATCAATTTCCGTCAGGACGAAAAGACTCACATAATGGAAAACGTCATCTACAATGAGCTGTTGATTCGTGGCTTCAACGTTGATGTAGGAGTCGTCCCCGTGGTCATCCGCGACGAGAACGGCAAGCAAAAGCGTTCCCAACTGGAGATTGACTTTGTATGCAACCAAGGTAGCAAACGCTATTATATCCAATCGGCTTTCCGCATGAACAGCGAGAGCAAGGAGCAACAAGAGCAAGCCTCATTGACCAAGGTAAACGATTCGTTCAAAAAGATCATCATCACAGGCGAGGAAAGCCTCGTCCATCGCAACGAGCAAGGCATCACCACGATGAGCATCTACGACTTCCTACTCAACCCCAATGCCTTGGAGTTATAAATACAGTTTAATTTACGCATATAGCACAAATCAGCATATTGATGGTTATAGGCATCATCCTCATAGTATTGGTCATTGCCTTTATTGTTTCGCGGGCATTCAGGAACACCCCTGAACACAAAGGAAGGGAAGGAGAGCTTCACGTCCACAACATTCTAGCTCAGCTCCCAGAAGAATACACAGTGCTCGACGATGTGGTCCTGAAGACCAACAGCGGCACCACTCAGATAGATCATGTCGTGGTGTCGCGCTACGGAGTCTTCGCCATCGAGACCAAAAACTATCGAGGCGACATCTACGGCAATGACGACCGCCAGCAATGGACGCAGGTCATCGTCACCGATGTCACCTACATGAAGAAATGGTACAAGACCTATACCTATGTCACCAAAAACCGTTTCTATAATCCGGTGAAGCAGTCCGTGTCCCACGCCAACGCCGTAAGGCGGGCGTTGAGTGCCTGGCCCAACCTGAAGGTCGTGCCCATCGTGGTGTTTGCTGGCCAAGCAGTCCTGCGCAACGTCACCACCCAGCATCATGTCATTTACGATGACCAGTTGCTGGTCACCATCCAAGGCTACAGCTATCCCTGCCTTTCTGATGCCGACCTAAGCCGTGTTGTGGCCTGCCTCACCCAGCAGAACGTCAGGGATCAAGTGGACGACCGCACCCACATCAGCAACGTCTATGCCGCCAAGCGCAAAACCGACACCAAGATAGCCTCAGGCATCTGTCCCCAATGCGGCGGCACCCTCGTCCTCCGTCACGGCAGATACGGCAACTTCTACGGCTGCTCCAACTATCCCCGTTGCAGGTTCACAACGCAATAATTCAAATCAATTATAAAACACCACCCAATAAGGGTGTTGGTATGATAAGATGTCAACGGCGTTGCCGTCCTTATTCCTGTACCATGAATGGTTCCATCCTGGCCCCATTTCAGTTACAACGTATTATAAAAGCATCTTACAATTCGCCCACCTGGCCATCTCAGGTACCAAACGTCATTCATCTCAAGTAATATGGTCCCTCGATGGCTTATGAGAACTTCATGTGCATAAGAAACTTCATTTGAATTGTATATGATTTCAACCCTTATCGTCCTCCCCGACAGTAAACACGGTATAATTGCATCTTGTGCCAAGAAGAACAGGATAATCACCATAAGCCAATCCCATATCCCTTAATGGGATACTCCCGAAACTCTTTTCTCTAGTAAAAAACGATGCAAACCTACCAACCCTGGTGTCTTTTTGGTAATCACCAAAATACAATTGCACACAAATGAAATAGTTTACTCCCTTTAGACTATTGTTAAGCAGTCGAGCCAGCTTCTCCAATTCAAAGTCCGTCCTCTCCAACACATCCGAAAAGATATGGAGGGTTGGAATGCTGTCATCGCAATCAATATCATCTTGCGTCAAATCATCCAGCTTTTTGTTTACCGTTCTAATGCTCGCCTCGGGACAAAACACCGACGTGTGGAGGGCGGCTCGTTTTAGAAGCAACTCGGAGGGTTCAATAAGTGTGACGTTATTTACCCATTGTGTATAGTCTGACAGAATGGAAAAATGCTTGTAAAGCATAGTCCAAATGGCCATGCCACAATCATAATCCACGATGTTGATTTTCTCGTTCTCAAAAAACTCGTATGGTAAAATGTCATACGGATAGGAATGCAAAAACTCATAAAACTTTCCGAAATAGCCCAAATAACTAGTCATTTGAGATTCCGAATTCAAGTTTGCACCTCCATGTTTTATTGCGTCCAAATAAAAAGCATCCGAAAGGGGTGGCAGTTCCTTCATTAATTCTGAACATAGCAACCACAGGCTTGAGAAATACTCACAATTCTTTTTCTTAAGATGGTCGTAGTAATCTGTATGTTTTTCTATCAACATAAAATGCGTTCTTAGATCCAAAACAATTAGTAGTACAGCAACATTTGTCTCCAATAGAGCAGTATCGCTTCCGTGGCTGAGTTGTTGCCGTATGGATATTGATGGTTGATTCTCAGGATGTCGGTGTCCATCACACCGTCAAAGTCTAGAAAGATGATTTTCATCGATGTTCTTTTTCTATTGTTTTTTTCCCAAAAATCTTCTCCAAATCGCGCCCTTGCTTTTCTATAGTTTTTTTGTGAAACGAGGGCTGCAAATAAGCTTATCCAGCCAGCATCTAATCCTATCATTGATACGCTTTTTGTCGTGTAAAACTCTAACTGCTTTGGGCGACAGGAAATAATATACCCTGACAAAACAGCGGCCCCAAAATGATTTCAGCAAATACTCGTCTCTATACTGACGCAGCACCATCACCTTTGGATGGTCATAATCACCGTAAACCATCGTTGCTATATAGCAACCCTCAGATGATTTTTTGCTCGACGAGGATGATGAATAACTTCTATTTAATGAAGCGGAGGAATAGTTAGGTCTTGGAGTGGCGACACGAGTATATGAGCCAGATGAAGACGAACTGTAGGTTTTTACCTCATCCAACTTTCTAGGATTATTCACTATAGTTCCATCTGGAAGGACCCGAATGCTTTGAATCCTATCTATCTTGAAATGCCTATCCTCCCCGCGCAAATGGCAATACCCACTAATATGATCATTCTCATAACCATAATCTTCATAGTCATTACAATAAGAGATATTGCTGACTCGTCTCTTTGAGCGAGTGCCATCATATTTGACATATTCGATTTCAATGTCTTTGCCTGTTCTAATGGCTCTGTCTATTTCAGTGCGTATTGACATGATTCAAAACGTGATTAAAAACCTGTAATGGTTTCAGCTGTAGGATTCTCCTGGTGCTTGGCCCAATTTTTCAACACCAATTCCTTACTAGTATTGGCATAACAATAAACACACTGATGAAGACACGTATTGTATTGTCCAATGTCTTTACTAATCATACAACCACAAACCTTTCGCTGGCCTTTGTCTTTCAATTTTTCAGGAGTCAATGCTGGCTGGGTGAAATCTAGACCAAACAATGGACTTGGCATTTCACCGTAGCACAAATAGTACAGTAATTCTTTGTCATCAGGCCAAAGCTTTTTCATCAGTTCGCCATCAATGCATCGGTTATGCTTGATGCCATAATCATCAAGGTTGATTTGCTCACCACATGTGGCAAGTTCTACATCCCAGCCTTCTTTTGCCCATCGATCCCTGCATTTGGCAAGTCCATCTGCAATCTCGTTCATTTGTTGTTGGGTCAACTCAGACTGTTCAATGGTCTCTTTTGAGAATTGATTTGTTTCCTTCACTAGATTGTTTTGAACCTTACGATAACCATTGATATCAATATAGCTGAAAACAAGCTTGTCTGTAAGCCCCTTAAGCTTATTCCCGACATTCCAAACTTTGATGAGCAAATCACGAGGCGACAATTGCGGTGTGACAACCAGCGGATCAAAGCGCCAAATCACACGCTCTTTGCCTATCATTTCCGAAAGCTTTCGGAAAGTTTCCACTCTTTGTTCAACGCTTGGAACCTTAGGTTCAAAACCCTCAGCAACATAATCATTCAGTGTAAACTGGAAATAGTAATGAATACCTTTTTCGTCCAACTCATGCAAATAGGGGATAAGAGGTTTGGGGTTCTTTGTCCAAAACACAATCACCTTCGTGTTCTTGAAGGAGATATACATGGGCTGCTGATTGAACGGATTTTTCCATACGACATAACCTTTTCTGTATCGGTTTATAAACCAATCAGAATAAAACGCCGGAATGTCCGTGCTTCGACTTGCGGAAACTACTACTGGAAGTTGCGTGTGTATTTTTGCCCCTGGTTCAATCATTGCTTATTCGTTTTTATTTATCTTAATCTATACAGATTGCAACGGGAATAGACCAATTGCCATTATTTGCATTCATAAAACATAGTTCCATAGTATTACCACATTTTGGACATCCATCTTTGGGACTCCAAATTATAGCATTTTCGCCACAACAACTACATTTAACTTTTTTAAACAGGTTCGCCCAAGCAGCGTTTCTTTTAAAATCTGGTCCATTGACCATTTTTATTATTTCTTTTTTGTTAATTGATTCAGCATACTTTTTTTTCTTCACATACAGTATTAATTTATCCCAAAATGCATAGTCCGTCCATATAACTCCACCATAATACTTTGATTCTTCCCCTTTTAAGACTTCTTGCTGAAACCATAAAACGTCACGGCGGAATGATTCCCCAAAATACTCTGGGACGACATCCACGAGAAGGTCTGTCAAGTATTCATCTTTTGCAAATGAATAATTGCCAACGGCTTGTTCGATTTCCGACTGCGACCATATTTTATTAAACAGCTCATTGCATTCTGGACATCGATAAATATGGCCATTCCCCCTCATCAACGAAATGTATCCATTTTCCGAAGCAAACACTGAGAATCCACATTCCTTACATTTATATTTATTCAATATCGCCATAATTATAAAGAAATTTCACAACCACAATATAATGACTAAATTCTCAAATCGTTAATTGATAATGATTCTATGCCTTTGTTGATTGGGGTTGCCCCTATTAGCACTAAAGGATGATTACTTATATTGGTTGTCTTGTCAATAACATAAATTTGTTCAATTTTTGATTCATAAATAATCCTATTAACTTCAGAATCGCATCCTGAATAACCAATTATGATAAGCATATTGGAATTATTTAGATTCTTCCTAAAATTGCCGAATATCTTCTTGTAAAGTATAGGATTGCCATACTGAAGTATCTTTGAAGTTGTGCCCGACAAAAAATTCGGATGGTAGTTGATACAACATTTATCATACTCTAATCCGTCATTTGTATCTATTTCCTTTAATAGATTTGTGGTGTCAACACCATATTTTGATTTCACTATACTACTTGGTATCAAATTGCCATTATTATTATCATAGAAGGTAAAATAATCAAGACTTCCATGTAGTTTGTACAATCTTATAGGTTTATTGTATATGTTAGTGAAATACTCTAATCTGCATTTGTATTTTCGTCCATGGGCTTCTATTTCGCCATAAAATGGAGAACCTAATTCTTCAAACCCATCACACATATTGCCATTTATCCATTCAGTGTTTTTTAGTCTATCAATGTATAAATCGTGATTCAATGTATGAATATCCACAATTGTTTCTTTTGAAAAGCATTCGACAGAATCTAAAAAACCTTGATACGGGAAATCATATTGTTGCCTCAACATAAATGGTTCGTTCGCGTAATCCCAATTTCCATTGCGGTCTTTCAAAAAATGAAATAATAGTTGATTGTATAAATCTTCGCAGTGAAAACAGTATTGTTCATAAGAATCAGCCTTATACTCGTATGAATTATAGATTTGGAGCATATTGGCATCTTCTTTGAGGTTAATTTTAAGGTAGTCGTAAAACTTTTCGTAATCAAAGGTTTGTTCTTTGCAGTTGTTCTTTAGATAAATAGCAATTACATCCTGCAAAAATTCGAAATAATAATCATAGTTATTCCGATAACCAAAATCGGGTTTTGAACCATTTTTCCCCATGCACAATTGTCCACTTGGCGAAAAACCAATATTTCCAAAATCGCAACCTGAAATTATCTTGTTCAGCTTACTTGCGGTTGGATATCCTGCTGGCACCGAGAAACCGGCACCGAGTAGGAACGAAATATGTTTTGGTTTTTTCTTACACATAGTTACTTCAAATAAGTTCTCCTCAAAAAACTTTCCGTATTTTTATATTTCTCCTTTTTTAGAAATATAAATTGCTTAATTACCGATTCGTTATCAGTAGATTTACCTTGATAGTATTTGTAATCCTCATGATTTGGATCATGAGCATCTATAAACCATTTCAAGTCTTTTTCCCATCCCTTGATAGCCGAAACGAGATCTCTAAACTCCATGTTGTTTGTTAAGAAATCAAAATCAGTTAAGAACAATCCTGTTGATGCGATAGGGAATAGTGATAATGTGTCCACATTCATTTTGGTTGCTGTCTTTTTCTGCTTTTGACTCAGAACTTTTATAGCGTTTTGCCAATGGGTTTTTGATTTTGAATACTCAAGTTTTTTCAATGCTTCTATATAAGCCTTGTCTATTTCCCCAGTGTATAATTTCAAACATTCGGTTTTGAAATATTGCTGTGCAGAAAGTGATAGTTTTTTGAATGCCTCACTATCAAAAACCAACATGAGTGCTTCAGGAATCGGTGTCTTCTTGCGTTCGGTCTGACCTTGAACAATTGAACTATCCGCCTCTTGTATTTGTTCTACTGATTTCCCAGATAACGACTCAACAACTTTTCTGCCAATATTTTTCATTTCTTGCCACAAGCTTTTAGGTTTTGCCTCTTCCTTTGGTATTATGTCAATTGTTCCTACTAAATCGTAACCAAAAACTTCCTTATGGATTTGTTTATACACCTGATTCCATCCTAAATCCGATGAATCAAATAAAACATTTGTAATACTTCTTGGCATATCAACATACCCACAGGCAGCACCCCATAAACCTAAAGCATAGCAATAATTACTCATGGCGTTATTTTGCAGATATGACATCATATCGTCATAGTCATCGCCTTTGAGCAAAAAAGCTGCTACAGATTTTAGCAAATCATTTTGTGTGGCTAAAAAGTCGAAAGGCTCTGATTTCACAATGTTTAACATCAAAGATTGAAGATATTCGTATTCGCTGCCATTTTCCCATTTTTGTCCGTTACCTACAATGAACTGTTTTATTTCAGTTATGAAAATCTTAGCAGCTTCAATTCGATTGACTCGCAAGTCTTCGAAAGAAAATCTTTTGTTGAAGAACAAACACTTGATAAGATGGCCATATAGTTTTGAATCATCACTATCTGTTTCGTTATAAAAACTATAAGATGATTGTGAACTCTGTAGTAACATATTGGTGTAATTTGTCATTTCTTTCATAAATGACTCATAATTCTCAATCGGATAATTTTTCCGATGAGGGATATTTAATGTCCGTGAAAATGCGTTTTTCACTTCGGATTCCACTCCATACTTTCTTAGGAACAAGCTAAACGCATCTGGATTAAAGCAAAACTGGCTTGTTTCTTTTTCCCATAGTTCCTGTGCTTTCCTGATGTTTGGATCACATTGTTTGTATTGATTATCCAAATCGTTCAATGCTTCTCCATATGTCGGCGTAACAACTCCATTATTGTTTTTGATTGCAGAAACATAATCGTATGTTCTTCTTTCTATCGATTTCAGCTTTGCCAAAACTGGATCAATGTTTTTTCCGCTACCCAAATACCAACCTAAAAGGAACCCCTTTGTAGAATTTATTTTTTCATCCAAATTGAGATATTCATCTATCTTATTCTCTTCACTAGTTGGAAACTTTATGGTTGAAATATCTTTTGCTTTTTCTTTGTTAACTATTGATTTCTGAAAATATCTGTATAGTTTGTTCGTTTTACTATCCGAGCAACGTACTTCGGCTTCATTGTATGCTTCTTTTGAGAAAAACAAAAGGCGACAATTAAAGGGGTTGATGTATAGTGTTTTATTGGAGAAGAAAACACCATTTTGCCATTTTTCTAACTTATTTTCTGACAACTGTTCCGAATTATCTATTTCTAAAACGAATGGATAATTGATTCGGTTTTCGTCAACAACTTCCAAATATGGCAGATAATCAAACAAAGGAATTCGATCCAAAGGAACTTCGAAATTGGGGATCAATTCAAAATATCGGTAACCAAATGTTCTGCTTTTATAGAAAGAGACAGGACTGATGCTTTCCGATGATAAAACATTATCAATGTTTAATATGGATGTTATAATGTGTAATTTCATAGTACATTAATTTTAAAACAAACCAGATAAATCAACATCTTTGTTTTTATATAAATCAGACGTGGCACTAGGAAACTGTGAACTAATTGTGCCGCTATACAATAAATGTAAGTTTTCGCTTACCCTTGTTATGGCAACATATAATGCTCTCTTTTTGTCTTTGCCATAGTTTATTTGGCAATTAGGAATAAACACATCTTTGAACTGCAATCCTTTTGCACACCACCACGTCATGACTTTTGCATTAGTTGAATGAAAATCCAAATCCATATCTGTATCCATATCAGCGTTGTACTTATATTCTACAGGTTCCCCTTTGCTGATAAAATAATCTTTCACATATTCAACGGACAGTTTTTCAGGGTTGTCTGCATGTACATATCCTTTTGCATTGGCTTTTATTGCAGTATCTTTGGTATTGTATGGCATCAGAATACCAACATTGGTTAAAGATTTGTTTTTCTTCAATCTGATAATCTCGTCTAATTGCGCATCAATAGTTTTAGTACTAATCAATTCGGGTTTTTCGCCATGTCTTATACATTTATCAGCAACATCATCAACATCACCAACTTTTTCCGCAAATGTAGCATTCTCAATTGTAAGCCTATAGTTTTTATATAATGGTTCCGCCCTACGCAATCCTAATGCAATAGCTGTATCATCAACATCTTGAGTCTCTGCTCTGAACGACATAATAGACTGGTCCGTATCTCCAAAAAAGAAACCTATTTCAGCACTATTGATAAGCTCGCTTATTTCATCTGATGAAAAATCTTGACACTCATCAACTATAATGTATTTAACTTGTGGCTTCTTTTCTTTCCAGTTGTGATAGTGATAAACATTATGCAATCCCAATTTTTTCAAGCCATCTTCAAAATACCTTCTCAGAGTCTTTGTAAAAACGACAACACAATAAGAATCTGTAATGTTTGCAACTTGCTTTGCTTTATGTAGGGCAATTACAGATTTTCCACTGCCAGCTGTTCCAGTGACAACCATTGATTTATTTATCTTTCTATCAACAAATCCTCGTTGAATATCGTCTAATTTCGCATAGTCAATATAAAATTCATCTTCCATAATTTTAATGTTTTATCATCCTCCACGCCACCTTGCTTTTGTCATTGGTTTTATGAGAATGGGTTATACAATACGTTTGATTATATCCGTTGTTTCTGTTTATCACCAAACATTTTACAGCACGCAATCCGTTATCCATCATCATTGGCAACCATTCTTGTGAAGTATTATTATATGTGGTCACGTCTTCGAGCAGCATTAAGCCATTGTCGGTGAGTTTGGGCAGCAAAAATTTGGCAATATGCTCGTATGCGTTTTGTTGTTCAAATTGGTCTTTGGTTACAAACTCGCAAATGGCTTTGAATGAAATGATTATATTGAATTGTTTGCTAAGAACTTCATCAAGAATGTGCAAATCGTAAAAATCGTCAATCATAATAGGTGCGGAGTGGTTTTCCACTGCAAAACAGATTTGGCTTTGTGCTCTCTTCAAAACTTTCTCATAGAGCTTAAGTGCATGTTGATTCCCATCCAATGCAACAATCCGCACTGTCTTCATATTCGGGTAAAACTCACCCAACGCAGTCAATAGCCCGATAATCTCACCGCCTGTTCCACAACCAAAATCGAAAATAGATAATTCTTCTTTGTTGGCAAAAATAGAATGGTTGGCTTTGAAATACTCACTGAAAATACAATACGATTCCGCATAACTACGAGGGAAGTATGTCCCAAGATAGTTAAGTGTCTTTTCTTTGTCGTCATCAATATTCGTCATATCTGAATATTGAGGATGATATTGACCCTTAAGTTCCTTGAAAATCAAGTCATCAAGCCAAATTGGTAGAGTTATTCCCATGCACTTTATGAATTAGTTTATGCTTGCAAAAATACTCATTTCGCTTTTGTGCCACAAAAAGAATAGTAAAAACTGATAAATCTACATAGAAAGCCAGAATGTCCGTGCTTCGGCTTGCGGAAATGATGACCGGGGCTTGTGCCTCTGCCATCATACCGCTATCAAGCTGTATTTGTGTCTTTTGCCATTGTGCCATAAGGAGTTTCGTTCTTTTTCAATCTGCAAATATAACGATTATTATTCTCACTCTCCCAAATACACAAACCTTTTCCCTTCCGCATGATAGTCCTTATATGAGTCGCAGCGACCACGAATGTTTCGCCATGCCTGTGTGTGGGGATAACGCTCCATCACAGTCCTATAGTTGCTGAAACGCAGCTGGGCTTGGGCTGCATACTCGTCATTGGTAAACGTCGCGAAGGCCTCGCTGAAAAGCTTCTCCACGCGCTGCATGGCATTCAAACATGTCTCGTCTCTTTGCCAATCAAAGTGCTCAATATTCTCCCACAGACATCCATGTTTGTATTGTGTCAATGCCCAGCAATAGTCAAACGAGTTGCGCAAACCAACAGCATAGTCAAGCATCAACAGAGCTTTTCGGTTAGGCTCTGTCGTCGCGGCTATCTCATGTTCCAGTCGGCTCATACTTTTGGCAAAATAAAGCTTGGCATCATCCGCATGGCTCCATTGCCTTGGGATGAGATTAAACGGATCTCTGCTCAGGTAATAATGCGTATTGGTTCTGAAGTTGTATTCCGCTGAGACCTTCGATAGGAACCTTTCAGCATCATTATACCGCATCTCTCGCAAACAATGGGTGCCGATCATCTCGTTCAAATAGTCCATGTCGATGAACGAATGTGCATTAATGAACCGTTGGAACTCTGTTTGCGGCATTTCGGCCACACGAGCATAGGCCATCAGCTCGTTGGCCGACAACGTGTCCATCATGGCAGCGAAATTACAGCTATAGTCATATTCGTTAAAGAAATGGCTTTTCCTATATTCCTCCAATGATATCGTGATATGTTGGCCGCCATATTCTTGGATAAAGTCAGCGTCCCAACAAGTAATGCCAACTTCACCAATCTCGTTGAGCAGCGAATAGCTCGCCATATTGGCCAGCTGCAAAGCCAGCGTAGTTTTGCCAACTTCCATCATCTTCGGGCATACCGTACCCAAAAGAATGCAACGCATGGCATCGTTCCAATAGTAATAGCTACGGCAGGATTTCAATCCATAGAAATCATTAGTCCCACAGATGGTCTCGTCATCGATATGGGTTCCCAACATGTCTTGTAGCCAACGTAGTTGGGTAAAAAGTTTCTGCTCGTAGGCTTTGTCGTAGGTGCAGATCTGCGCATCAATGTAGATGCGCATCACTTTGATGGCATCCGCAAGGTTCTGGTCGTTCACAGTTTTTTCAGCCGTCCTCAGATAACGGTCGGCTTTCTTATCATCGCCTTGCAAATGGGCAATGAAAGTGGCTGCGTATGCCCACAATGCTTTATCAGCAGGCAAATCGCCTTCAAGGACTTTGTCACAGAGCAAACCCAATTGAATGACCTCATCTTTTCCAACTGAGGCATCCCAATCCCACCAATCATCTGAATAAATGTTGTGGTTAGGCTCTATCTGTCCCAATATCTCCCAAAGCTTCAGACGAAACTCAGGGCAATCAGGATAGTTCTCATAAATCATTTCCATCTCTTCCACGCGGCTCAACGATCCATGATAGCGCGGGTCGCATTCCAAAAGGCCAATTACATCATCGGCCAAGATGTAATAATGTTTGGCCTGCTCGATGTCGTCAAGATGGAAGTATGCACCAGCGACGTATGACAAGGCCATTTGACGCAAGACACCTTCAGGCACATGTGCTTCCTTCTCATTCCAAAAATGTATGATTTCCTCGTATTGTTTGAGCGAAGTCATGGCCCTAACTGCTTGTAAAGCATATCGGTCAGCAAAACGACCGTCCATCTTTTGCATGGCCACCTCAGCTACATCATTAAGCGAATACCTCACCGGGTCTTCCTTTGATGGATAGTACCAAGGCGAAAGGTTCTCTCGACGCAGCCACTCGCAGTTTTTCGCCAAGATAAGGAAATCTAGTGCCTCCTGGTCTTCATGCTCAACCAACCATTGCGCCATTTTATTGCCTTTCACTTCCTCTGAAATGATGTGTGATTTCAACCCATTAAACGTTTCCATGTCGAACTTGTACACCAACTGATAGATGTCGTCCAACGGTATGCTAGCCGATGTTTGCTGCTGCCACAGCTGACAGTTCCTGTTGCTGTTCAAGTTGAAGTTCTCAGCAGGATTGCCTGGCAAGTCCACGAGGTGAAACAAGTAATATCCCGATGGGGAATAAATATCAGGGCTACATGCCAAGGCATGGCCAACAACAAACATGAAGCTAATTGAAGCGATAAATCTGGCGTATCTCATCGGTGCTGAAATTTGAAAGATTGGCTGAATCAAGGTGGTATAGTATTACAGATGCAAAATCAGACTTGTAAATTTTGATGCGCAAAAGGCTGTCCAAACTCCGAAGATCTTCAAAAGTCACACGCTCTTCGCGCAACGTATCGCCTTCGTCAAGTTCTCCAGTAGGCATTTCATGGAACAAACCTCTGTATGCATCATCGTGGAACCACACATACCAGCTGAATATGGGATAAGCAAAGTCCAACGGCAAGCCGTAGTTCTTGTCCTTCAAATGGGATTTCACATCGTCAAGGTCGAGAATAGAATTCAGTGTATTAGGGTTGGTGACATTTCCTGTGTTGTACAGCATCAGCACACCTCTGTCAACTGGGGGACAGGCACAGGCCAGTTGCCACAGTCTTATGGTGCAGCTCAACTCAATGCCGTATGGTTCAAGCTTCTCTTTCACAGACTTGCAGAGCGCAAAATAGCCATTCTGCGTCTGCTGCGTCCAATCGCAATCCAATTGCACCTCGCTTATGTGACCCAAGTCATGAAAATCTGCAATGTTAATCACCCTTTCCACAATCAGCCCTGCATAGTCTTTATCCGAATTGACTATTTGCCTCAACGCATCAATAGTGATATAAACCACGGGGATAATTTCGACATTCTCAGGGACTGAATCCTTGAACGCAATTGTGGCATTAGGCACCGCCTCAAAGTCAAAGTCACTTTTCACACTTTTGTCGGCGGGCACCACATCGAAGAGGCGAAGATAGATCCGCTTCACATGATACTCATCGAGGAAGTTCCATTCCGTCTCGTTTAGGTCAAAGACTGTTTTCCAATAATAAATGCTGTTCGCAGGAGCGTGATGCTCGGTTTTTTCATTCCGCTTTTCCGCTTGTGGGGTCGGAGAGCACCCGACCCCGGCAAGCATCAGCAACGTAAGTAAAAAGTGTTGCGGTTTCATAATCATTACATCGTTTGCGTCATTATTTTGATGCAAAATAAAGGAACCCCGAAAACCTGACCAAACGATTTTCGGGGTTCTGTATGAAATGGCTTTACGATGTATGAAATGCCGCTCGTGGAGCGATTTCGTAAAACTACGTTTTACTCCTCATTACCAAATAATTGATGTTTCGCCACTTATTACTGGTCTTTGGATTGGGATCACCGAACTCATGCCTTTGCCCGTCAATGTCAGTCGCCCAGCCGTAGGCATTAGCTCCGACCAAATAGATGGCATTGTCCACGCCCAAATCCACCAAAGCCTGGGCAAAGTCGTGGAACGACTCAATGCTGAGCGTTTCCACGGTGAAGATCTCACCATCTCGGTCGCACAAGGCTCGGCGTACCGCCTTGCCCTTAAGTTCATTTTCAACGAGATTTCCTTTGTCCACCAAAGGGAACTGACGGAAGAAATAGCCGCCTTTCTCGGTGGCTTCCTCAAAGAGAGGAGAATTGTCGGCTACACCTACCGTCACCGTGTCGTTGATGATGGCGCAGTAGCCTTTTTTGGAAAGTCCCCATGCCTTGGGTTCGCCTTCCAATACAAAGGCACCAACGATGCCGCCATTGTCGGCACGAATGTCTGCTGCTTGTGCGGCAAAAACGATGCTATGGTCATTCCGGTCAATGTTGCCAACGTGCAAGCTCATTGTCACTTGGTGGGGGAGGTATAGCCGCATGGGAATGTCATTGATGGTGGTGTCCATCATTTCAATGAAACCTTTTCCAGTTTCTTCTGCTTTTGCCAGTGGCAACTTCACGATGGTTGGTTCCACCGAATCATTCCCTGGCTCAAAAACACCCTGCTCAGGGTCTTCTTTTGGGTCTTCGTGCTTCTGTGGCAACAATGCCCAAACAACGAATCCTATAACGATGCCAGCAAGAAGCAATAGAAGCCACTTCCAACCATTGAATTTAACTTTGTCATCTTCGCCGATGACACGAATTTCGTCGTCGCGTATGTCTTTCTCTTTCATCCTTTAGCCTCCTTTTCTATTAAATCCTTGAGCTGTTTCAAAGCTTCCTTCGATGCCGACACAGTATGCGTAAAACGGCTGTTGTCGGACAGGATAAGCTTTTGGCTCTGGATGTTGATGTAATAGATATAGTTTCGGTTGATGATGAGGCCCCTGCCGATACGGATAAATAGGTGGCCATCACTGCCAAGTTGCTCGTGAATCATAGTCTCAATCTGCCCCAGCTGGAAGGTGAGCATACGAGTCTCGTTGTCAGCCTGCACAAGGTTGCAATAGTTGCCGTCCGACGAGATAAAGACAATCTTGTCGGGAGCGATGCGCACCAGGTCTGTGGCGGTGGATATGATCAGATACTTCTTGAACATTACGCGGCAAAAGTAGCAACTCCTTCGGAATGCAAAGATAGGTTATTGGTTGAAATGTATGAAATATGTCGAAAAATGTATGAAATGCTATTTCCACTCCGTCGCTGTCCTCATGGCCAGCATAATAGCCTCTCCAACCAAGGCCACGTCAGCAAGCAGATAATGGCTCTTGTCTTTTCTGTGCCAGGTCGTTCCAGCCATTTCACCAGTCTTTAGAAGCTTTTTTCTTAAAGTCCAATCCTGGAAATAAGTAACACTACCAACAGCGAAAGCTGTTCCCGTCGGGCTAAGATTGCAGATAATTGGTCCCGCATCAATATCCAACCCAAGCCAACATCTTCTGTCGTGATACTCCTTGAAGCCCGTGATAGGACGCTTCTGCAAGAAGTTCGCCTTCAGCTTTTCGTATTGGTTTTTAGCAAACTCCTCATCAATGAAGGTCAGATAATAACAACTCAACGCCAAATAGGAGCCTTTGATAGGTGCTTCGCCATACATGCCTTCTCTTTCGTCAGGCAGAAACGAAGCCAACATCCCAGTGTCTTTGTCAAGCCAATGATGTTTAGCTTCAGCAAGCCATTGGTAAACGGTTGAGTAATACTTGCCTTCATACTGCTGAGAATAAATCGAAAGTGCCACAATGGCCACCAGCATATCCGGCACATAAACGCATTCGCCTGGATAAGTGGGCAAATTCATGTTAGGACTTTCAAGGATGCGGCGGTTCATCGTTTCGCATAGTTGATGGTATAGCTCATTGTATTTGTCGCCACCGCCAAGTTGCTTGTAGCCTCCAATCATCCATGCAAGGTGACTAATATACGAAACGTGGCTCTTATTGCCATCTAATGTTGCCAGTGGATCTTCACCCCATCGCTCACGGTCGTATGCCCGCAACTCTGGTGACATGACAATCTGGATGAGGCTGTCGATGTGTGCAATGACCATCTCATTGTCTTCTCCATATATCAGCGTCGTATTCACCAATGCTGCTGACAGCATGGAGCAGGAATACAACGCCCACTCTCCTTGGAACTGAGGCCCGACGATGGCTGGCATTTCATCGATAAGCTTTTGCGGACTGGTAATCACTTTCTCTATCAGAAAGTCCCGCCGCGCCATGATGTCGGCCTTCTCGCTCTCAAAGTCGCCGTTATGTCTTGTGGCAATGCTGACCCAGATGGCCTTTACTACAATAATGGCAACTATAACGGCCAAGCAGACAAATAGGACTTTCATGCTTTTCTTTTTCATCATTGTCCCCAACATCTTTTGATTTGTTCCCTTTTGCATCGATAGGCTGATACATCCGCCAAACGGATGACATTTGCCTTATAGTCCGGTGGTAAGTGGTTGGCCATATCTTTGATGATTTCATCTGGCATCCCATAGAAAGCTTCAGCGATACCGCCCGCAATGCAGGCTTGTGTGTCGCTGTCGCCTCCAAGCGATACAGCCAACCTTATTGTACTTTCGTAATCCTTGCTATCCAAGAAAGTAATAATCGCCTCAGGAACAGACTTCTGACAGGTGACCTCAAAACCATAGCGAGGCCTAATTTGGTCACAAGTCCGATTGAGGTCATATTTGAACCTCGTGGCGACATAGTCTCTTATTTCGTTCTTTGTAGCTCCATTGCGCGCCATGAAGATAGCTGCTGCTGTGGCTTGCGCTCCTTTGATGCCTTCTGGATGGTTATGTGTGATGCTGGCAGAGATTTCTGCTACTCGTTCCGTCTCTTCCAATGTGTCAAACATCCATCCAACGGCACTTACACGCATGGCCGACCCGTTTCCAAAGCTGTTATATGGTTTTCGTTTTCCATCCCTAGAAAGTGTCTCGGGATAAAACAGCCACTCCGAGAACATGCCGCCATAGCCAGCACCTTGATCTAATTCGCCAAACTTCACCATCTTTTTCTCTAGCACTTCATGGGAATGTGTCGGGTCATCCATCAGCCATTCGGCCACGGCCATAGTCATCACCGAATCGTCGGTATAGCGACAACCTGGTCCAAACAAATCAAAATCGGTTCTCTTGGTTCCTGCAAATTCAAATCGGGAACCTAGGGTATCTCCTGTAATAGCTCCTAACATAATAATCTGATGTAAAGTGTTGATAATATGAAAGCTGCTCGTTTGTCTTTCGACCTTGCAAAGTTAAGGCAAAATATATGCGCTTTGCAAGAGGTGTTGATAACTTTTTCTATTATACATACGTCGTGTTTATTTGTGCTAATCGGTCTTGTTAGCATCACCATCCCATCCCCTCCAAGGTGTTCCGACCACCGTCGAAGCCTTTGTCCTGTGTGCGGCAGTGCAACAGCCGCTATCATTCCGCGATGGAACACGGCTCGTTCCTCGCTGTGTTCCCCGCTCCATTAACGCGGCCAGCATTGCCTTCCCAGTCCTTCAGGCATCGTCGGCGGTCTCCACATCGTGTTTGTCCCGCCTGCCGCACAAGGCCTGCTGCTGCCATTCGCCGCTACGGTCGCTCACGGGCGTTGCCAACGCAAACGAACTCCCTCAGCTTCTACTAAGGTCCGCGGCCTGACAACTACCTTTTCGCTCCGTCGGGCAGACGACGCTTCCGTACCTCCAGCGTCGTCTGCTCGCTCCGCTTTCAGTCCGTTGTCAGGTCGCTGGCTACATCACCGCGTTAACGCTTTATGATGAGAATAAGCCACACCTGCCGTAGTCGGTCACCCGTCACCCACCCAAAAACGCCTGTGGACTCCACTCCGCGGCCAATACCAGCAGCCGCACCCCGTAAGAGGGCACCGACCCTTCACTATAAGTCCCATCCGTCCTATAGCTCCCATCATTGGTTTTTACCGACCAAGCCGCCGCTGTCACGGTTTTTGCAAGGCTTGGGCTTTTACCTTGCCTCCCCAAAGCTGTGCGGTCAAGCCGCCGAGCAGGGTGGCCGTCCTCGTTCCTGCGGGTGACCACTCTGCTCGTCGACATCACCGCCCAGCGCCGCGCGACGGCCTGCCACCACTTCTAAATCGCCCTGGGCAAGAGTCGCAGCGGTCGCGGGCATCATCTATTTTTCTTTTAGCCCTTGCTCCGCTGCGACACATGCCCGGGGCGGCAACATGGTATTTGGAAGCCTCTTCTTCTCTAAAAGTCTTATGAAAGGCCGTCGCGCCTTACCCACGGCTTAGGCTTGATGATGAGCAAAAACACCGCGCCAGCGGCTGTCTCAACTGCTTTCTTTGGGCATCATCTAAAGATAAAGCTGGCTTATCTTTCATTCCTGCCGATTGCAAAAGAAAAGCTTACTGCCAATCTTTATCTTTCCCTGGTCTATGGAATGTTCTAACAGAATCATCATTATTGCTACCATTGTCATCTTTGCCTACAATAGCCAAAACAACAACGACCACCACGACAAAGATGATCAAATCACCGAAACCATTTAAGCTGAAAAACATAGTTCAAACTCCTTTCCCGATTGGATTACTCTTTGTATTCACTTACAAAAATACATCCGTTTAGTTCAGCCATAGTGAATCTATTGTTTTTACATCATACCGACCAAGCCGCCGCTGTCACGGTTTTTGCATGGCTTAGGCTTTAACCTTGCCTCCCCTAAGCTGTGCGGTAAAGCAGACAGGCAGGGTGCTCGTCCTCGTTCCTGCGGGCGAACACTCTGCCTGTCTGCAACACCGCCCAGCGCCGCGCGACGGCCTGCCTCTACTTCTAAATCGCCCTGGGCAAGAGTCGCAGCGGTCGAGGGCATCATCATTTTTCTTTTGGCCCCTGCTCCGCTGAGACACTTGCCCAGTGCAGCCACATCGGGCTTGTAGGCGGCTCGCCTGCATTAAAGTTTTATGAAAGGCCGTCGCGCCTTACCCACGACTTAAGCTTGATGATGAGCAAAAACACCGCGCCAGCGGCTGACTCAACTGCTATCTTAAAGCTTCAACGTACTTGAAAGCCCTCAAAGCCTCACCTCAATAAAAGAATTTGACTACTTTTGCATCGTGAACGAGAGAAAAGACATCATAGTGGCGAACACATTGGCTGGCATCGGCAAAGGTGAAGTTGCTGGTTATCTTTGTCATGCTTACGTGTAGCATTGACGGCAGTGGGTGTTGAAGACTCATAGTAATTGCTACTCTTTAGAAACACATAAATCGGAATTTATATGATTGAATCATACATAACACGACCGACGGTCTTCCCAATGGAGGCAGAAGAACCTTGGAGAATTGCCGAAAACTTATGTGAGAACATCACTCATCTCGTAGTGAACTTATAGAACAAGACCCTTTATAAAGCCATGCTACACCTGAACAAAGTACATCACATCGCTATCATTAGTTCCGACTATCAGCGAAGTCTCCACTTCTATACTCATGTGCTCGGCATGCGTGTCCTTGCTGAACACTATCGTGAGGAAAGGCTGTCGTACAAGACTGACCTCGCTTTGGGCGATGACTATGTCATTGAACTTTTCTCGTTCCCCTCCCCACCGTCGCGGCTGACCCATCCTGAAGCTGCAGGTCTGCGGCACTTGGCTTTTGAGGTCGACAGCATTGCCGAGACTGTGCATGAGTTAGATGCCTTGGGCATTTCGCATGAAGAGGTGAGAACAGACGAGTATACTGGCAAAAGGTTCCTCTTCTTTCAAGATCCTGACGGTTTGCCGATAGAATTGTATGAAAGGTAAATTCTAATTTATCGAACAGACAGATAGATAATGGTCAAATCATACTAAGGTGACTTTGAGAAGAAACTGAAGCTTCAATTCGCTCCTGGCATAAAAGCCGGATTCCCATCTCCAGCTGAAGACTACAGCCATGAGACACTGGATTTCAATCGTGATCTAATTCGGAACCCAG